>Ga0114969_10000237_pt1 | contig 46282 bp, 37 predicted proteins | sample M_130807_MF_Meta_FD_87316 | JGI IMG/M metagenome (GOLD analysis project Ga0114969, IMG submission 87316) | Freshwater microbial communities from Lake Montjoie, Canada to study carbon cycling - M_130807_MF_MetaG | ecosystem: Environmental > Aquatic > Freshwater > Lake | place: Lake Montjoie... | reverse complement strand
GGATTGTGCGCTGTGTTGCCCATTATGGTGAGTATGAAGCAAAATGGCTTCTATATTTTGTGCGCACTTCCTTTTTTTGCAATTGCCTTGGCTTTGTTGGTTGCTGTTCCGATGCAGCAATGGTTGCAGCGCATCAACATAGAAAGTAGGACTTTTAGAATCTTTAAGACAATGGCTTTGTTGTTGCTTTTCACTTCAGGAATGTTGGCTTATGCGCAAAGGGGAAAAATTAACCGCAACAATACCTTGGTGCACGACATAAAAGTGATGACCTCTATTTTGCCGGCGCACAGTGTGATCAGTGTTCCAGCAAAGTACCGCGACCATTGGGCGATGTATGGTTACTTTCAGCGCTATGGCAAAGTGAGTATGGAGCCCAATGACGATTTTCAGCGCACCTATTTGTTGCTTGATAAAAGGGAGAACTGTCCTGACGCATATACTCTTGTTTCGATGTCCACGCAGGAGTTTAATTTGTATCGCCGAAGCGCCCCTTTAAAATAGTTTTTAAAGGCGAGGCAACCCTCACTGTAAAGTAACGTCTATCCTGCAATTACCTCTTAGTATACCTTTTGTTGGCTACCCGGGCCGACGAGGAAATCCGAAAAAAAGCATCCGCACCCCAACGGATGCTTTTTTCTTTAAGTCCTTGCAGATTAGAATTTTTTAGCTACATTTGCCTTCCATTTTATTGGATATTTGATATGCAGGGGACACAAAAGTCCCCTGCTTCATTAGGTAAAGTTATGATATCAGAAGAATTGATTACGAAGTTGGTGCACGAAAAAATAGAAGGAACAAACTATTTTTTAGTAGAGGTGAAAGTTGGCGCTGGTAATAAAATCAGTGTTTTGGTAGATGGTGAAGAGGGTATTCCGATTAAAGGAATAGTGGGAGTGAGTCGGCAAATTGAAAGTTCTTTGGATCGTGAAACGGAAGATTTTGAGCTGGTGGTTTCTTCACCGGGATTGGATCAAGCATTTAAAGTGCTAAAACAATACCTGAAGTATATTGGTAAAAAAGTGGAAGTGAAAACGGGTGACGGCAAGAAATTGCAAGGGATATTGATCTCAGCCGACGAGGAAGGTATTGTTTTGGAGAGCAGTGAGAAATTGAAGCTGGAAGGAATGAAGAAGAAGGAGTTGGTGGTTACACAGTATGTATTAAAGTTTGTTGCCACAGAGGCAGCGAAGAAAATAAATGAATGTAAAGTAGTTATTACTTTTTAAACAGAGGTGATATGGAACAGCAAATTGGATTGATAGACTCGTTTCAGGAGTTTAAAGAATTTAAGAACATCGATCGTGAAACGATGATGAGTATTCTTGAAGATGTATTTAGAAATATGCTTCAAAAGAAGTATGGTTCTGATGATAACTATGACATCATTGTCAACATTGACAAGGGTGACTTGGAGGTTTGGAGAAACAGAAGCATCGTTGAAGATGGTGAAGTGGAAGACGAAAACCGCGAGATTGCGTATTCAAAAGCAATTTTAATTGAGCCCGATTTTGAGGTAGGTGAAGAGGTTTCTGAGGAGGTGAAATTGGAAGATTTCGGTCGCAGAGCAGTTTTGGCAGTGCGTCAAAACCTGATTTCACGTGTTTTGGATTTGGAAAAAGACGACTTGTATAAAAAATACAAAGATAAAGTTGGACAGATAGTAGCGGGTGAAGTTTACCAAGTGTGGAAGAGAGAGATTTTGATTTTGGATGATGAAGAAAACGAATTGTTACTTCCTAAGTCAGAACAAATTCCTACCGATTATTTCAAAAAAGGAGATACCGTTCGCGCCGTGGTGTTGAAGGTAGATATGAAAAATAACAATCCGGTAATCATCTTGTCACGTACCTCTTCTGTATTCTTGGAGAGACTGTTTGAACAAGAAGTTCCTGAGATTTACGATGGATTAATTACCATCAAAAGAATTGTTCGTGTACCGGGTGAGAGAGCTAAAGTGGCTGTTGAATCTTACGACGAAAGAATTGATCCGGTTGGTGCTTGTGTTGGTATGAAAGGCTCTAGAATTCATGGGATAGTTCGTGAACTTGGCAATGAAAACATTGACGTGATCAACTTCTCTGACAACGATTCAGTATTTATTCAAAGAGCGTTGAGCCCTGCGAAAATAACGTCTATCCAATTGCGTCATGAAGAAAAACGTGCCGAGGTATATTTGAAACCAGATCAAGTTTCTTTAGCGATTGGTAAAGGTGGATTTAACATCAAATTGGCTGGAAAGCTGGTGGGTTACGAAATCGACGTATATAGAGACACCGACCAAGATGTAGAAGATGTTCGCTTGGATGAGTTCAAAGATGAGATCGAAGACTGGGTATTGTTGGAATTGAAAAACATTGGTTGCGATACCGCAAGAAGTGTTTTGGATTTGTCAATCGCTGACTTGGTGAAGAGAACAGATTTGGAAGAAGAAACGGTTGTTGAGGTAATGAACATCCTTAAATCTGAATTTGAAGCATAGCACAAAGCGGTATTAAATTCTAAAGCATAGTATAATAAAATATGGATTCGGCCCAGCCAACAAGATTAAGTAAAGTAGCGCGAGAGTTTAATCTCGGGTTAATGACTATCGTTGATTTCCTTGCAGTAAAAGGATTTCAGATAGACTCAAATCCCAATTCCAAGATAACGCCTCAGATGCACAAGCTTCTGGTGGATGAGTTCCAGTTGGAAAAATCTTTGAAAGAAAGATCTGAAAAAGTGGTGGTGGGCAAAGAAAAGAAAGAAACCATTGTGCTTCAGCCTACTAAAGAACAAAAGGTAGAAGAACCAGCAAAGGACGAAGCGCTTTTCACGACCCGCGTTCAAGAAAACGTTGAGGTCAAAGTGGTGGGTAAAATCGATTTGGGGAAAGGCAAAGAAAAAGTGGAGGAGAAGGCAGTTGCTGCCGCTCCTGCGCCTGTTGCTGCTGCACCTGTTGCAGTGCCAGTTGTGGAAACTGCTCCGGTAGTAGAAACTCCTGTTGCGCCAGTTGCTGAAACTCCAGTTGCTGAAACTCCAGCTGCTGAAACACCTGCGCCTATAGTGGAATCTGCACATGCGGCAGAACCTATAGATGATGTGATTAGAGCCAGAGCTGCTAAAATTGAAGGTCCGAAAGTGGTTGGCAGAATAGAATTGCCAAAGGAAATAGACAAAAGAAAAAATCCAGTTGCGTCGTCTAAGGGCAATGATTTCTTCAATAAAAAGAAAAGAGAGCGTATTCAAAAGGCTCCGGTACAAGGAGTTGTGCCGACGCCAAGTGCAACGCCAGCAGGTGCTCGTCCTCCTCAAAAGGGCGGTAAACCTGGTTTCTCAGCGCCTGGTGCGAAAAAACCATTTAAACCGGAAGTGACCGAAGGTCAAATCCAGCAGCAAATCAAAGAAACATTGGCTCGTTTGAGCGGTGGCAAAAATAAAAACAAGGGAGCTAAATTCCGAAGAATCAAGAGGGATGAGGCAGGTCAAAGAATTCAAGACGAACGCGATAAATTAGAACAAGACAAGTCGATTTTAAAAGTAACAGAATTTGTGTCGGCCAATGAATTGGCCAACTTGATGGATGTTTCTGTAAATGAAATTATTTCTACTTGTTTGAGTTTAGGTTTGTTCGTATCCATCAATCAACGTTTGGATGCTGAAACTTTGAGCATTGTTGCTGAAGAATTCGGATTTAAAGTCGAGTTTGTAAGTGCCGATGCGCAAGATGACGTAGAGGTTGAGGTATATGATAATGACGTACCTCGTGCGCCAATCGTAACGGTGATGGGGCACGTTGACCATGGTAAAACATCTTTGTTAGACCACGTCAGAAAGGAAAATGTGGTAGCAGGCGAGGCCGGCGGAATCACGCAACACATCGGTGCATATTCTGTGCAAGTGAAAGGTGGACAAATCATTACTTTTTTAGATACACCTGGTCACGAAGCCTTTACAGCGATGAGAGCACGTGGAGCAAAAGTAACTGACTTGGCGATTATCGTCATAGCAGCTGATGACGCGATAATGCCCCAAACTACAGAGGCCATCAACCATGCACAGGCAGCGGGTGTGTCGATGATCTTTGCCATCAATAAAATAGATAAGCCGGGTGCGAATCCTGAAAAAATAAAAGAACAATTGGCACAAATGAACATCCTTGTGGAAGATTGGGGTGGTAAGTTTCAATGCCAACATATTTCTGCAAAGAAAGGTTTGGGCATTGATGAACTTTTAGATAAAGTTTTGGTGGAAGCCGAATTAATGGATTTGAAAGCATCGCCAGATCGCTTGGCGAAAGGTACAGTGATTGAGTCTATGCTCGATAAGGGCCGTGGCTATGTTGCTACTGTGCTTGTTCAAAATGGAACATTGAAATTGGGTGATATCGTTTTGGTAGGTTGTTTTTACGGAAAAGTAAAAGCGATGTACAACGAGCGCGGCAATCGCGTGGATGTGGCAGGACCATCTTCTCCAGTACAAATATTAGGTATTACAGGCGCTCCTCAAGCTGGCGATCACTTTCAAGTGATGAGAGATGAGAGAGAAGCGAAGGAAATAGCAACCAAAAGATTGCAATTGCAACGTGAACAAGGTATTCGTACCCGTCGTCACATTACATTGGATGAGATTGGTCGTCGTATTGCAATTGGTGATTTCCAAGAATTGAACGTGATTGTTAAAGGTGACGTGGATGGTTCTATTGAAGCCTTGTCTGATTCATTGTTGAAATTGTCAACGAGTCAAATACAAATCAATGTTATTCACAAGTCAGTTGGACAAGTTTCTGAGTCAGATGTATTGTTGGCCTCCGCTTCCAATGCCATCATCATTGGTTTCCAAGTTCGTCCATCAGCTGGCGCTCGTAAATTAGCAGAACAAGAAGACATTGAAATCCGATTGTATTCAATTATCTACAACGCGATCAACGAATTGAAAGACGCGATGGAAGGTATGTTGAAACCGAAAATCGAAGAGAAAATTGTTGGTAATATGGAGGTACGCGAAGCTTTCAAAATCACGAAAGTGGGTACAGTTGCCGGTTGTTATGTGACAGATGGAAAAATCACAAGAAAAAACAAGATACGTTTGATCCGCGAAGGTATCGTTATTTACTCTGGAGAACTTGGTTCTTTGAAGCGTTTCAAAGACGACGTGAAGGATGTTACGGTAGGTTACGAGTGCGGTTTGAATATCAACAACTTCAACGACATCAAAGTGGGCGACGTTATAGAAGCTTACGAAGAAGTAGAGGTGAAGCAAAAGCTGATCTAGTTTTTGTAGGTACAATAGATTAAAGGGCTGAGTTTTAAAACTCAGCCCTTTTTTGTTGCCTACCTTCGGAGCTGAATGGGATTTAGGCTTTAGTTATTGATTGCTTCATTGTTTCCCCGCAGATTGGGCTGTCGGAAAATAGTGCGTTCGCACTATTAACTTTTAAAAATTTGTTTAGCAGTACGAACAGCCGAAAATGAATGCTGTAGTTGTGGGTGCTGCGGTATATTCAACTTGCCACGTGAAAGAGATCAAAAAACTAATGATTGTCTGCAATCGCAGCTGTAATTTAAAGTTTAAGGCGGTAGATCCTTCAAAGACCGAAACTTCGTTTCTCCTCTTGATCTCAAATCTTAGGAAGACAAGCATATTCAAAACAACTTTATTGGGAATCGGTCACATTTGTCTTTCTGAGGTACCCCGAAGGATCTAGCGCCACATGCGGAACACAAGGGGACAATTGCGGATAATCATAAAAACTATTTGCAATTGTCTAAATATGCGGTGTCAATAAAATCGACTACTACAAAACAGTTTGGAAAGTTTACCTGAATTTCTTTTTTAAGTTTTTCGGCTTCAAAACGCGAACGACAATCGCCTACTCTCACTTTCCAGTTCGGTTGCTCGTAAATACTATACGCGTTAACACTAGAGTAATTTGCTAGAAATCTTATTTGATCGCGCGTTGCGTTTTCTCGACTTCCATTTCCAGCTGAAGAGTAAATTTGAACACGGTAGCCCTTCACCAAATGCGGGCACTTTTTTTTGTTGATGGCTACATGTTGCTTGAGCAATTCATTGACTTGATCGTCGCCATAAACAAGAACATCTCCCCCCTTGTTGTCTTTTGATGCTTCAGCATCTTGAGCATTTGCAATGTTGGCACTAATGAAACAAATGAGAAAAATGAGGATGCGCATGATAATTATTTTTTTTTCAAAATTACAATAAATAACGAGTTTAAAAACAGCCACCTACAATTGAGCCAAAGGTTTTTTCGATTTATTTTCACAGTCTTTCAAAGTGCTTGTTTCTAAAATAATATTAACAAATTTTATGTTTTCAAAATGGAAACATTATTCGCGATTTTTAATGGAGTGTATTGATTTTTAATTATTTAAAATGAACGTAATGGAAATACCTTATTTAGAATCAATTTAAATTAGATGTTGAGCAGACTTTTCCATGACAAAGGCGATGCTAAAAATGAGGATTATTATAAATTTGTCGCAAGCTAAAAATGGCTTGAATTTAAATAGGTCATCAGTCAATGAACTTATATAAAAGAACAATGAGACAAATCTCATCTATCTCTTCCCTCCTTATTTTACTGGTGTGCACACTATTTTTTGTGTCTACAGGCTTTTCGCAAGATGCTAAAGCAGGAGAAAAAATCTTTAAAGCGAATTGTGGCGCATGTCACGCGTGGGACAAAAAAGTGTCTGGTCCGGCCTTGCAAGGGGTGGTAGACAGAGTTCAGCCAGGAAGCTACGGTGACGTAGACGGATGGTTGAAGGCGTGGATCAAAGACAACGCGAAAGTAAGGGCAAGCGGTGACGCTTACGGTAATCAAGTATACAACGCAAATGCAGGTTTGGCAATGAATGCTTTCGGATTTTTATCTGATGCGCAGTTGACTGATTTGGTTGCGTTTTTACATGCCGGTCCTGCTCCTAAAGTTGCTGATGCAGGCGCTCCTGCTGCTGGAACAACGGAAGTAGCTGTAGAAGACGATAGCGACAGTGATTTGTGGATGATTTTAATTGTGATTGGCATTGCCACTTTAATCATTATTATTTTCTCAGGTGTGAATCGTTCTATGAAGAACGTGATCAATCAAAAGCAAGGTGCTGCAATTGAAGAATCTTCTTCAGTTTGGTCAGCAATAGGCACGTGGATGAAATCGCACAAAAAATTAAGCAGTATCATTGGTTTAATTGTGGTGTTGACTTTGGCGAAAATTGGTTGGGACGCAGCTTTGGGAATTGGTGTTTACCAAGACTACGCGCCAAAACAACCGATTGCTTTTCCTCACGACTTGCACGCTGGTAAAAATGAAATTGACTGTAAATATTGTCACTCTTCAGCACGTATTAGTAAAACTTCAGGTATTCCATCTGCAAACGTTTGTATGAACTGTCACAAAGCGGTTCAAGAAGGCAGCAGAAGCGGTAAAACTGAAATCAATAAATTGTATGCTTACATTGGCTGGAATCCAGATTCAATGAAGTACACTACTCCTGATGGAAAAATGAGAACTGACACTGCCATTGAATGGGTGAAAGTGCACAACCTTCCTGACTTCGTTTACTTCAACCACTCACAGCACGTTGAGGTAGGTAAAGTGGCTTGTCAAAAATGTCACGGCGAAGTGGAGAAAATGGCTGAAGTTAAGCAGTTCTCTGAATTGACGATGGGCTGGTGCGTAAACTGTCACCGCGAAACAGAAGTTAATTTCGCAGGTAACGATTACTACTTGAAAATCCACGAAGACGCTAAAAAAGAATTCAAGCACAAGAAAGACTTTAAGTTCACTGTTGACAAGATTGGTGGGTTAGAATGTGCAAAATGTCACTATTAATAATATTAAGAAAATAGGTTCTCTTATATAGTTTAACAACGATGACTGAAACTAAAAAATACTGGAAAGGGCTGGAAGAGCTAACGGCAGCGCCTCAATTTGTGGAGCAAAGCCAAAAGGAATTTGCAGAGCATGTTCCGGTAGACCAATTTTTGAGCGATAGCGAAGCTACCGAAAGCAAAACACACAGAAGGGATTTCTTGAAATACCTTGGATTTAGCATTACTGCCGCTTCATTGGCAGCTTGCGAAACTCCAGTGACTAAAGCAATTCCTTATTTGAACAAGCCTGAAGAGATTACACCTGGTGTAGCGAACTTTTATGCTTCTACATATTTTGATGGATTTGATTTCGCTGGTGTTGTTGTAAAAACAAGAGAAGGTCGTCCTATTTTCATTAAAGGAAACAAACATTCAGCAATTACAGGTGGTGCTCTTAATGCTAGAGTAAACGCATCTGTGTTGGAATTATACGATGCCAAAAGAGGTAAAGCGCCAGCTAAAAAGGCGGCTGCATCTTGGCAAAAAGGATTGGAGTGGAGTACTGTTGACAAAGAGATCACTGGTCACTTGTCAAATGTTTCTGCTTCAGGTGGAAAAATTGTTGTTCTTACAGGAACACTGATGAGTCCATCTTCTGAAAAAGCAATCGCTGACTTGGCTGCGAAATTCCCTGGAGTGGAGCACGTTGTTTACGATTCTATTTCAAGCTCAGGTATTTTGAAAGCCAACAAAATGATGTTTGGCAAAGCAGTGATTCCTTCTTACCGTTTTGATAAATCAAAAGTAATTGTAAGTATTGGCGCTGATTTCTTGGGTGGCTGGTTGAACTCTAACCAATACGCTGCACAATACGCATTGTCAAGAAAACCAGAAGGCGAATGGATGTCGAAACACTTCCAGTTCGAAACAAAATTGTCATTGACAGGTTCTAACGCTGATGTTAGAGCAACACTTAAACCATCTGAAAACGGTATCGCTGCTGCTTATTTATTGAAAGCTGTTGGCGGAAATGTTACTGTTCCGGCTGGCTTGACAGAAGGCGCTAAGAAAAAATTAAACAAAGCTGCTGCGGAATTGAAAGCTGCTGCCGGTCATGGATTGGTGGTTTCAGGAAGCAATGACAGTAACGTTCAATTGTTGGTAAATGCCATCAACAAACAATTGGGCAACTACGGAAATACGGTAGATGTTGAATCTGGCTTGCACATCAGAAAAGGTAACGATACCGATTTCGCTGTGTTGGTGAATCAAATGGCTGCCGGTTCAGTAGGAGCGATTTTGATCGCTGGAGTGAATCCAGTGTATTCTTCTCCTGCAAAAATTGGCGACAAAGGAGATTTCAAATCTGCTTTGGCTAAAGTAAAAGTGAAAATTTATTTGGGAGATAGATTGGATGAGACTGGTGCAGAATGTGATTACATCTGCCCTGACAACCACTACCTCGAATCATGGAACGACTTCAATCCTGCTAAAGGAGTTTACAATATTGCACAACCTGCGATCAACAAATTGTTCAACACGCGTCAATGGCAAGAAAGCATCTTGGCTTGGTCTGGTAACAGCACCGGTTTTGGTGACTATGTGCAAGAACATTGGTCAAGTGCAGGTTTAGTTTCAGGTAATGTTGCATGGCATGAAGCTGTTCAAAACGGCGTTTACGTTGGACACGCGGCACCTGCAATTGTTGAAACAACAGATACTAAAAAAGTAGAAGCTCCAAAAGCGGAAGCAGTAGATATGGCCTTGGTGGCCGCTGCAACGGTGACGAGCACAGATATTAATTTCAACGAAGTAGCAGCTAAATTTAAGGCGAGCGCTGGTTGGGAAGTTGAATTGTACGTTAAAGCAGGCATGGGAGACGGCCGTCACGCCTTAAACCCGTGGTTGCAAGAATTGCCGGATCCAATCACAAAAGTAACCTGGGACAATTATGCAACGATGCACCCAGAAGATGTGAAAGAATTGTTCGGCATCACTGGAAAAGGATACGAAGGCCACAACGAATTGTACTTGGGCGAGAAATATCCTGCTAAAGTGATAAAAATTAAAGCAAATGGCGTTGAATTAGAAGTGCCAGTGTATCCTTTGCCTGGTCAAGCCAGACAAACGGTGAGCGTTGCTTTAGGTTACGGAAGATCAATCACTTCAGGTATTGCAAGAGAAGAGTGGCAAGGTGGCTTATATAAAGAAGGTGCTTTGATCGGGGTGAATGCTTTCCCTTTGATCTCGAAAGATTTCTTGTACAGCAACAGCGTTGAGATTTCAAAAACAGACATTACTTATCCTTTGGCAACTACCCAAACACATCACACGATGATGGGTAGAAAAATTGTCAACGAAACTACCTTAGATATTTTTAAAAGCACCAAAGATTCAAAAGCGGCTGGTGCTTACAATGAACAAGAAATGCTGACCGATACTTACGGCAAAAAAAGAACGCCTGCTGAACTCGACCTTTGGGAAGATCAAGGCATCGATCTTGGACACCGCTGGGGTATGGTGATCGACTTGAACACTTGTATCGGTTGCGGTGCTTGTGCTACGGCTTGTCAAAGTGAAAACAACGTTCCTGTTGTTGGAAAAGACGAAGTTAGAAGAAGTCGTGAAATGCATTGGATCAGAATCGACCGTTATTTCTCTTCTACCTTGGAAGGTGAAAAAGTACGAGAGTTGGATCAATTGAACTCTATTGCTGAGTACCACGAAGCGGAGGTGCCTGATGGCGACGACGAATTGCAAGTGGTTTACCAACCTGTAATGTGTCAGCACTGTAACCACGCACCGTGCGAAACGGTTTGTCCGGTTGCTGCTACTACGCACTCTCAGGAAGGTTTGAATCAAATGGCTTACAACAGATGTATCGGTACCAGATATTGCGCGAACAACTGTCCGTTCAAAGTAAGAAGATTCAACTGGTTCCAATACGATTCATTGAACTTGACACAATATCCTGACTTCAACAAAATCAATCCTGCACACGATGACCTTGGTCGTATGGTGTTGAACCCTGATGTTGTTGTTAGATCTAGAGGTGTTATTGAAAAATGTTCAATGTGCGTTCAAAGAATTCAACATGGTAAATTGGAAGCGAAAAAAGCAGGTCACGCTGTAGAAGACGGTTCTATTGAAACAGCTTGTGCTGAGGCTTGTCCTACACACGCTATCCAGTTTGGTGACTTGAATGACGTGAATTCATACGTACACAAAGCGTCGAAAGACCAAAGATCATATACAATGCTCGATGAGGTTGGTGTTAAACCGAATGTTTACTACCAAACGAAAGTGAGAAATTTATCAAAAGAAGCTTAATATTTTAAAATACTGAGTAATGCATCACGTAGAATCGCAAATTAGAGAGCCTTTAATTCTTGGTAAGAAAACTTACCACGAGATCACTGAGGATGTTTGCCGCCCTGTAGAAGGAAAAGCAAACAAAATGTGGTACATGATGTTTTCACTTGCCACCTTGTTGGCATTGTGGGGACTGGGTTGCATTTGCTACACCGTTGGTGTAGGTATTGGTGTTTGGGGTTTGAACAAAACTGTTGACTGGGCTTGGGACATCACTAACTTCGTATGGTGGGTTGGTATTGGTCACGCGGGTACTTTGATTTCTGCCGTATTGTTGTTGTTCCGTCAACGTTGGAGAATGGCCATCAACCGCTCTGCGGAAGCGATGACGATCTTCGCCGTAATCATGGCAGCGCTCTTTCCTTTATTGCACATGGGTAGAATTTGGTTGGCTTACTGGGTATTGCCTTTGCCTAATCAGTTTGGATCTCTTTGGGTGAACTTTAACTCTCCTTTGTTGTGGGACGTTTTTGCAATCTCTACTTACTTTTCTGTATCCTTGGTATTCTGGTACATCGGTTTGATTCCCGATTTCGCTACCATCCGTGACAGAGCAGTGAAACCACTTTCTAAAAAAGTGTACAGCATTTTGAGTTTTGGTTGGTCAGGTTCGGCTAAGCACTGGAATCGTTTTGAAGAAGTGTCTTTGGTTTTGGCAGGTTTGGCAACTCCGCTGGTATTCTCTGTTCACTCTATTGTATCTATGGACTTTGCTACTTCGGTGATTCCTGGATGGCATACGACTATCTTCCCTCCTTATTTCGTGGCGGGTGCAGTATTCTCTGGTTTTGCCATGGTATGTACGTTGATGATTGTAATGCGTAAAGTATTGCACCTCGAAGCTTACGTAACTATCAAGCACATTGAATACATGAACATCATCATCATGTTAACAGGTTCAATGGTAGGCGTTGCTTATTTGTCGGAGTTGTTTATCTCTTGGTACTCAGGTGTGGAATATGAAGGTTATGCTTTCATGAACCGTGCTACAGGTTGGTACTGGTGGTCATACGCTTTAATGATGACGTGTAACGTGGTTTCTCCGCAGTTGATGTGGGTGAAAAAATGGAGAAGAAACATTGTGTTGACTTTCTTTATGTCTATCGTTGTGAACATAGGTATGTGGTTCGAGCGTTTTGTAATCATCGTGACTTCAATTCACCGTGACTATGTTCCTTCTTCATGGAATTTGTTTCACCCTACATTTGTTGACATTGGTTTGTTCTTGGGAACTATTGGTATCTTCTTCGTGTTGTTTTTGTTGTACAGCAGAGTATTTCCGGTATTGGCTTTGAATGAGGTGAAAACTATTTTGAGAACTACTGGCGAATCGCAGTTGAAACAATTGCAAGCAGGTGAGCACATTGACATCAATGGCAATGGTTCAAAAAAAGGGCATTAATAATAGAAATTAAGTAGAATAGCGAAATAATACAAAGGAAATGAGCACAGTAATTTACGCAATGTACGATGATGACCACGTTCTCCTTGACGGAGCAAAGAAGGTGGTGTCTAAAGGGATACATGTCACAGATGTGTTTTCTCCTTTCCCTGTTCATGGAATAGACGACGTTATTGGTGTTAGAAAAACACGTTTGGCGATTTGTGCTTTCATCTACGGATTAACGGGAATGTCACTTGCCTTGATTGGTATGCGCTATTTCATGATTGTTGACTGGCCGATGAACATTGGTGGTAAACCAAACTTCTCTTTGTTGCAAAACTTGCCAGCTTTCATTCCAATTACATTTGAGTTCACTGTATTTTGCACAGCGCATGGTATGGCGATTACTTATTTTCTGAGAAACAAAACACTTCCGGGTATGAAGGCTAAAAATCCTGATCCAAGAACGACAGATGATAAATTTGTAATGGAGATTCATGTGGAAGAATCGAAAGAAGCAGAATTGATCGCCTTGTTGAAAGAAACGGGTGCGATTGAAATAAATAAAAAAGCGGCTTAAAAAGAAGAGAATATTATGAATAGGATATTTAAATATATTGGTAAAATATCACTGGTGGCAGTTCTTGCTTCTGGTATGTTTGCCTGTACATCTGATCCAAACAGCCCTGGCGTTGAGTACATGCCCGACATGTACAGATCACCTTCTTATGAGACATACATCAAAAAAGGAGATCTTGATTCAGCAGCCATCTACGAAAGATTGGAAGTTAAAGGCTACAACATCGAAACAGACGCAGTTGAAATGGCAGCGATCTACAACTTGTTGAAAGGTGGTAACACTAGTTTCTTGCCTGCAAAAGGTACTGTAGCAGAAGGATTCCTTCCTTTTCCATACGCCAATGATACCACTAGCTATGCTAAAGCTGGAAGAGAGTTGAAAAATCCATTGCATTTTTCTGATACCGTTTTGGCGCAAGGAAAAGAATTGTTTGAGATATTTTGTGACCACTGCCACGGCGCTAAAGGCGAAGGAGACGGTAAAATGGTGCAAAACGATAAGTTTCCTGCACCTCCTTCTTACACTGCTGCTTTGAAAGATTTGCCAGAAGGACAAATATTTTTCACCATGCACTACGGAAAAGGGATGATGGGTTCACATGCTTCTCAGATTTCTCAAATAGAAAGATGGAAGATCGTTTATTACGTACAAAGTTTACAAGGAAAATTGGCCAAGCCTGCTGCATCAGATTCATCTTCTGTAGCCGCGCCTGCTGATTCACTTCAAGTAAAGAAATAGAATTTAAAGACTTAAAAAAAACAGAAAATGGAATATACATTTTCATCCAAGGCTAAAAGATTTACACTGATTCTAATTGCATCAGGTTTTCTTCTATTCGGATTGGGATTGACACTCGACAGCAATTATCAATATGCAGAGCATACTGGTTTGGGTCAAAGATTGTGGGCTGATTTATTGGGCAACGGATTCTTCTTCTTCGGAGTTTCTTTCGGCGCCTTGTTCTTCCTCGCCTTGCAATATGTTGCTGAAGCAGCATACACCATTGTGTACAAAAGAATTTTGGAAGCAATAATTACTTGGTTGCCAATTGGCGCTGCAGTGATCTTGGTGGTGCTTTTGGCTGGCTTGGGTCATCAACATCATTTGTACCACTGGATGGATCCTAACGTATATGATGTGAACCATGCTGACTTCGACGAAATTATTTCTCACAAAGCACACTACTTTAACTTTGGAAGCGGTGCTGACGGAGGTTTCTTGTTGCTGCGTTTCTTTGGTTTCATGGGTGCTTTCATCTATTTCGCAATGAAGTTCAAGAAGAGATCTATGCAAGAAGATGTGGAAGGTGGAACTAAATTGCACTTTAAAAACATTGCCATGGCAGCTGGTTTCTTAGTGGTTTTTGGTTACGGTTCTTCTGTATTGGCTTGGGATTTAATTATGTCTTTGGATGTACACTGGTTCTCTACCTTATTTGGATGGTACGTATTTGCTGGAATTTGGATCAGCGGCATCATCATGACGATTTGTTTATTGATCTATCTGCAATCTCAAGGCTTGATGTCATGGGTGAAGAAAGGTCACATTCACGATCTAGGTAAATGGATGTTTGCTTTGAGTTTCTTGTGGACTTACCTTTGGTTTGCACAGTACATGTTGATATGGTATGCTGACATTCCTGAAGAGGTTGCGCCGTATATCGTTCGTTTGCGCGACTACAAATTTGAATTCTTTGCCATGATGTTGGTGAACTTTATACTGCCGATGTTGTTCTTGATGGATGCTGACGCAAAAAAGAGAAAAGGCTTGTTGCTGGTAATTGGTATCATCATCTTCTTCACACATTGGGTAGATCTTCAAATGTTGATCATTCCTTCAACAATGAAAGAAGCTGGTAAAATTGGCTTTGTAGAGTTTGGGATGTTTTTGATGTTCCTTGGCGCGTTTTTGTTCGTTGTTTTACGATCTTTGGCGAGTAAACCGCTACTGGTTAAAAACCATCCTTACTTAGAGGAAAGCAAAAATTTGTATCATTAAATTGAATGTTTGAGCTAAAAATATTTTGAAATGGCATTATTGATTCTCTTTACGGTAGTACTTGTTGTTGTTGCAGTCGCAAAAATTATGCGCTCGCACGAGTTGGCTACAAAACTTAATGGTGACGATGCGGATTTTGTAACGCCGTCCGAAATTAAAACGCAAGCCGTTTTGTACGTTGTGTTTGGCGTTGTGTTTTTTGCACTCATCGCAGTACAAATGGTGGTATGGGGTAAATATATTTTACCTTCTTCTGCGTCTGTGCACGGCGATGAAATCGACAACTTGTTCGACATCACTATGGGATTGATTCTCGTTACCTTCCTGATTACGCACGCAGTTATGTTTGCCTTTATCTACAAGTACTTTCAAAAGAAAGGTCAAAAAGCGTACTGGTTTCCGCACAACAATAAATTGGAAATGGCTTGGACAATCATTCCTGCTATAGTGTTGTTAAGCTTAATTTCATACGGTTTAACCACATGGAGTGATGTGATGTACCAAGAGTCTACAAAAGACGCTGTTAAATTGGAATTGGTTGCTGAACAGTTTAAATGGACGGTGCGTTACCCTGGCAAAGACAAGCAGTTGGGCAAAGTTAATTTCTCTGTGATCACTGGTTCTAATGGTTTGGGTATTATGACTGCCGCTTCAGTGGACTCTAGTTTAGTTGATACTAAAAAACAAATTGCCGCTTTGGAGATTGTTGTTAAGAATTTAGACTCGCTGGTGAGCAATGGCTGGGTGGTTAAAGAGGATGAATTGGCTGATGCCGAGCAAAATCTTTCTGCCTTCAAAGCAAATGGAAGAAGATTAGAAAAATTCATATTGGAGCACAAAAATGATGCTGCGTACTACAAAGGCGCTGATGACGATGTTGTTGTTCGCGACACATTGTATCTTGCTAAAGGCAGAATGGCTGAGTTTACTTTCCGCTCTAAAGATGTGTTGCACTCTGCGTATTTCCCGCACTTTAGAGCACAAATGAACTGTGTTCCAGGACAAAAAACATACTTTACATTTACGCCTAAATATACTTCAGCTGAAATGGTTGAAGTAGCAGCAAGCGAAGGTAAAAAGTTTGTGTTGTTTGAATTGGTGTGCAACAAGATATGCGGTGCATCGCACTATAAAATGCGCTTCCCAATTGTGGTATTGTCACAAAAAGAATACGACGCGAGAATAGCATCATACAAAACTTTCGGTGACGAGTTCGCCGGAAAATAATTAATTGAACTAGAAACCTGTAAAACGATAAAAAATGTCAGATCACGGACATCACGGCAATGAAGGTCACCACGCACATGACGACCACGGTCACCATGCGCATCACGAGACTTTTATCTCAAAATATATCTTTAGCCAGGATCATAAAATGATTGCCAAGCAATTTTTGATTACTGCCATTGTAATGGCGGTAATTGGAATGGGTATGTCATTGATCTTCCGCTTGCAATTGGCATGGCCTGGAGAGAAATTCGCATTCTCTAACTTCTTTTTGGGAGACAAATGGGCGCCAGAAGGCATCCTCGATCCCAACATGTATTTGGCTTTGGTGACCATTCATGGTACCATCATCGTCTTCTTTGTATTGACGGGTGGACTCAGTGGTACTTTCTCCAATCTTTTGATACCTTATCAGATTGGTGCGCGGGATATGGCTTCAGGCTTTTTGAACATGGTTTCTTACTGGTTGTTCTTTCTTTCTAGCTGCATTATGATTGCTTCTTGTTTCGTTGAAACAGGTCCTGCATCAGCTGGTTGGACAGTGTACCCACCTTTGAGCGCTATTGAAAAAGCCATTCCTGGATCAGGTTTGGGTATGACGTTGTGGTTGGTGTCAATGGCTATCTTTATTGCTTCTTCTCTATTGGGTAGTTTGAACTACATCGTTACTGTTTTCAACTTGAGAACAAAAGGGATGACGATGACACGATTGCCTTTAACCATCTGGTGTTTCTTGATCACAGCTGTTTTGGGTGTGCTTTCCTTCCCGGTGTTGTTGAGTTGCGCTTTGTTATTGATCTTCGATAGAAGTTTTGGAACTGCTTTTTACTTGTCTGATATCTTCTTCAGCGGTGTGCCTTTAGAGGCTACTGGCGGAAGTCCATTGTTGTTTGAGCACTTGTTCTGGTTCTTGGGTCACCCTGAGGTTTACATCATCTTGTTGCCGGCTTTGGGTATCATTTCTGAAGTTATTTCTACGAATTCAAGAAAACCAATTTTTGGTTACAGAGCGATGATTGTTTCTGTACTTGCAATTGCTTTCTTGTCTTTCATCGTATGGGGTCACCATATGTTTATGACGGGTATGAATCCTTTCTTAGGAACGGTATTTACTTTTACTACTTTGTTGATTGCGATTCCTTCTGCCATCAAAGTTTTCAATTACCTCGCTACTATTTGGAAAGGTAATTTGAGATTGACTCCTGCAATGATGTTTGCCTTAGGTATGATTTCATTGTTTATCTCTGGTGGTTTGACTGGTTTGATTTTAGGAGATTCTGCATTAGACATCAATATTCACGATACATACTTCGTAGTTGGTCACTTCCACATCGTAATGGGTGCGGGTGCTATCTTCGGTATGTTCGCTGGTGTGTACCACTGGTTCCCTAGAATGTACGGTAAAATGATGTTGCCTAAAATGGGTTACCTCCACTTCTGGATGACGATTGTGGGTGTATACGGTGTGTTTTTTCCTATGCACTTCTTAGGATTGGCCGGTGTTCCCCGTAGATATTTCTCTAACGAAGAGTATGAATTGTTCAAAGATGTTCAACCGATCAACGTGATCATTACCATGTTTGCTATTATGGCGGCAATCGGACAATTTGTTTTCATCTTCAACTTCTTCTACAGCATTTTTAAAGGAAGAAAATCAAATCAAAATCCTTGGCAGTCGACTACCTTAGAGTGGACGGCACCTATCGAAAGAATCCACGGAAACTGGCCTGGTAAAATACCAGAAGTACACCGCTGGCCTTACGATTACAGCAAGCCTGGTTACGATGTTGACTTTGTTCCCCAGTCTGTTCCTTTGAAAGAAGGCGAAGCTGACGGCCACTAGAAAAAAGCAAATACAAAAAATAATGAGCCCTCTTGATAAGTCAAGAGGGCTTTTGTTTTACAAACGATTTCTATACTGTACCTTTATTGCAATGAAGAACGAAGCATTAGATCCAGATGGTGAGCGATTGAGTTCTGCGGAAAAGGAATTTGAAAAAGTTTTGCGTCCGCAAGAATTTGATGATTTCGCCGGACAGCGCAAAGTACTTGAAAACCTGCAGGTTTTTGTGCAAGCTGCTATGCAAAGAGGCGAGGCCCTTGATCACGTGTTGTTGCATGGACCTCCGGGCTTAGGAAAAACAACTTTAGCAAATATCATAGCGCAGGAATTAGGCGTGAACATTAAAATTGCTTCAGGTCCAATGCTTGACAAACCGGGAGATTTAGCTGGTTTGCTGACCAACCTGGGAAAAGGAGATGTATTGTTCATTGACGAGATCCATCGATTGAGTCCCGTTGTAGAGGAATATTTGTATTCTGCAATGGAAGATTATTCCATTGACATTATGATTGACTCAGGACCCAATGCGCGTTCTGTACAAATCTCTTTAGAGCCATTTACACTAGTTGGCGCAACCACCCGATCAGGCTCGCTTACATCGCCGCTTAGAGCGCGATTTGGCATCAATTGTCGTTTAGAGTATTACGATGCTGAGGTGCTTACGGGCATTGTGCATCGTTCAGCTGAAATACTCAACATTCCCGTGGAAGCCGATGCTGCCTATGAAATCGCGCGCCGCAGTCGTGGAACACCTCGTATTGCGAATGCCCTGCTGCGCCGCGTGCGCGACTTTGCTCAAATTAAAGGCAATGGTAAAATCAATATGGCGATTTCAAACATGGCTTTGAGTGCGCTGAATGTGGATCAGTTTGGCCTCGATGACATGGACCATAAAATACTCACCACCATTATTGATAAGTTTTCGGGTGGACCGGTTGGCTTAAATACTTTGGCCATGGCTGTGAGCGAAGAAGCAGGCACCATTGAAGAAGTGTACGAGCCTTTTTTGATTATGCAAGGTTATTTGAACCGCACTCCCCGTGGTCGTGAAGTTACCGCTTTGGCTTACCAGCATTTGGGCAAAGAATATAGAGGCAATCAAGGCAAGTTGTTTTAAGTAAAAGCAATTTGAATTCTTCTTTAAAAAATAAGTACAGTGAATCTATAAAAGCCAAAGCCAAAGACTTGGGCTTTTTGTCTTGCGGTATTTCGAAAGCTGAATTTTTAGAAGAAGAAGCACCCCGCCTCGAAAAATGGTTGAAAGAAAAGAGAAATGGTGAAATGAAGTACATGGAAAACTACTTCGACAAACGCCTTGATCCGCGGGTTCTTTTTGAAGGTTGTAAAAGTGTGGTTTCAGTGCTCGTCAATTATTTCCCCGCTGAAAAACAAAAAGATCCTGAAGCGCCAATCCTTAGTACTTATGCATATGGCGAAGATTACCATTTTGTAATTAAACGAAAGTTGAATGAATTGTTGTTGTTCATTCAAAGTGAAATAGGTGAAGTGAACGGAAGAATTTTCGTGGATTCTGCGCCGGTGATGGACAAGGCGTGGGCGAAAAAATCCGGTTTAGGATGGATAGGTAAAAACAGCAATTTAATTTCCAATAAAAACGGATCTTTTTTCTTCATTGGTGAATTGTTGATGGATGTCGAATTAGAATATGATACGGAAATAAAAGATTATTGTGGTACTTGCACGCGCTGTATCGATGCTTGTCCAACTGGCGCCATTATTCAGCCGCAGGTGGTAGATGGAAGTAAGTGCATTTCGTATTTTACGATTGAGCTAAAAGACGCGATTCCGCAGCAAATGAAAGGGCAATTCGAGAACCGTATGTTTGGTTGCGACATTTGCCAAGAAGTGTGTCCGTGGAACCGTTTTTCAAAACCGCACAGTGAAAGTGCATTTTTACCGCATCCTGATTTGCTCGAAATGACCAAATTGCAATGGCAAAATATTTCAAAAGAGGCCTTCAATGTGCTGTTTAAAAACTCGGCCGTGAAACGCACTAAATACAGCGGACTAAAACGAAATATCGAATTCTTAGATTAGTTTTTTGAAAATTATTTCGGTGGTAGATTCTTAGGGAACTCAGTGTGGTGCAAAGTGATTTTTTTTTGCCTTTACTAAAAAACGCTTGTTTAGGCTTCACGACCGGACTCTGTTTTCTTCTTGCGCAAAGCCAAGAAAGTGTTGTTTATCAGAAATTTCCGAAAAACTAGTTGCACATCCTTGCTGTATTCGTGAATGCCTTATCTTCATTTTTATATATTTGCCCACTGAAAAATTGCGTTGTCGCATTTGCCTTTAACTAGAAATTGAATTAAGAATGTTTTTGCAAAAAATAAAGAACCGAACATCCGCTGTATTGATCTACGGTGTAACACCGCCGAAGCTGGAAACACCCTTAGAAAAAGTATTGGAGTCAGCGCAACGCAGCATTGCACGCCTTAAAACTGTAAATCTCGATGCGTTGATTGTGTATGATGTGCAAGATGAATCTACACGTACAAAGGAAGCGCGGCCTTTTCCCTTTCAGCCCGCAATGGACCCCATGCACTATGCTGTGAATTATTTGGCGGATTTGAATGTGGCAAAAATCATTTACCGTCCCGCTGGAAAGTATACGCAGTTGGAAATTGCGGATTGGTTTTTAAATATGCACCAAAACAATTTGCATCCTGTTTTGGTAGGCATTCCTTCTCCGGATTATGTGCCTAAAATTTCGTTGCCAGTGGCCTATCAATTGTGGTCTTATTACCAAGAAAAATCAGTAATGGGCGCTATTTGCATACCAGAGCGACATGTTGTTTTGAAAGACGAAGACCAACGCATTTTAGACAAAATGAAAAGTGGTGTTTCTTATTTTGTTACCCAGTGTGTTTTTAATGTAGAATACAGTATTGCAATGCTGGAAGCACTTAAAGAGGCTTGTCAAAAATTGCAACAAGCATTGCCTACGATCATTTTTACGCTCAGTACTTGTGGTTCATTAAAGACTGTAGAGTTCATGGAATGGTTGGGTATTCACATTGCCGATGCACACAAAAAGCGCATGCAAACAGCAGAAGATATTTTACAGGAATCACTCCAGATTTGTTTTGAAGTTGCACAAACTCTTGCCAATTATTGTGCTTTAAACGACATCCCTTTCGGCTTCAATATTGAAAGCGTTGCCATTCGCAAAAGCGATGTTGAAGCGTCTTTTGCCTTGCTTGAAAAGGTGAATGGCATTTTGAAATCAAAAGCTGTGGTAAGCCAATTATAAGTGCTGTAGCTTCTGCTATTTTTTAAAATCAATGCGTTGCTGGAAAGGAGTTGGTAATCACATCGTGGTAGAGGTGTCCAAATTTGGCGTAGCACCACTTTTGCAAGCTTTTCACTTCGTTGCTTTGACGCAACCATTTGATCGCTTTTTCCAACTCTTTCTTAAATAAATCTCTGTCGAAACTTACTTTTTCTAGTACTTCTTTACTTAATTCAAACATTTTTACTTTTTTTTATTTGGCGGGCATTCGTGGTACAAAAAAAGTGTGCCACGCTTCAACGCCTTTTCCTTGTTGCAAAACTTTGGCATGGTCCCAATATTGCCCAAGTGATTTCAATTAACAAAAATTGTAATAATGATAGGTTGGTCTGCAATGAGACCATTAGTGGTACAGAAGTGGACGATAGATTCTTCAAAGACCGAAACTTCGTTTCTCCTCTTAATCTCAACTCTCAGGAAGACAGCCATTCTCGAAAAACCTTTATGGAATATGGTTTAACCATTATGGAACATCGTAAAACCATGACGGACCTTTGTTCGCATTTGGCTTTCTGAGGTACTCCGAAGGATTTGTCGCCCTGAACTTAAATGAATTGGCGCCATTTCGGACGATCCACAATAATTTTGGGACGAAAATAGAGACTTATTTTCCGCTGAATTCTTTAATTTTTTGAAGCAATTCAGCTTCGCTTTTTTCATTGAATACACGCTGTTCCCAAAGCACTTTTCCTTCGGCGTTAACCAAGAAAAGATGTGGCGGAAAGGTAGCGCCCATGGCTCGGAACAGTTGTTTTTCAGGATCGAGGAGGTAGGAGAAGTGCCAGTTTTTTTCTTTTAAAAAGGGAGTCACTTTTGCTTCTTGCTCTTTGGCGTCGATAGACACCGCGAAAACGGGTATGCCGAGATCATTTACTTTGGTGGAAAAGGAATTGTACTGTGTTACGCAATTGTTGCACCACATCGCGTAAAATGACACCAGGGAAAGTTTGTTTGCGGCCAAGGCTGTTTTCAAGTTTATTTTTTTTCCGTCGATAGACACCAAATCCAATGACGGAACTGTTTTTTCAATTTGCGCGAAAATTGTCGCAACAGAGAATAGTGCCAATAAAGTCAATGCCGTATGCTTTTTCATGCCGTGTTTTTTTAAGTGCTGTCGATCTTTCAACGCTAATCCTAAGAAAAGGTACAAAAAAATATTGTTACGCGATGCTGCGTATCAATTTTGCCGCTTTTGAAAGTCCAGTGCCAGCAATTTCTTTGATGATGCTCAGTTGTTTTAGGTTCGTATTGGGGCAGTCGTTGGGATCCACTAAAAAAGTGTTGCAGTAGTTGGGAGCGAAGTGCACCAATCCTGCTGCGGGATATACGTTGAGTGAAGTTCCAACAATGATGAGAAAGTCGGCGTTGCGCATCATTTGCTGCGCGATGGTGATGTTGGGCACCAGTTCACCAAACCATACAATGTGTGGACGCAATTGTGAGCCCTCGGCACAGGTGTCGCCCATTTGAATGTCGCCATCCTTCAGGTCGTAAACCAGTGTTTCGTTTGTCGAACTTCGTGCTTTTGTGATTTCACCATGCAGATGCAAGATGTTGGTCGATCCTGCTCTTTCGTGCAGATCATCGATGTTCTGGGTAATAATGTGTACATCGAAATCTTTTTCAAGATCCACCAACGCGAAGTGTCCTGCATTTGGCTGTGCAGCGCGGCATTGCTGACGACGCTGGTTGTAAAATTTTTGAACCAAAGCGGGATTTTTTGTCCAAGCTTCAGGTGTAGCTACATCGTACACATTGTGGTTTTCCCATAGACCATCACTGGCTCGAAAAGTTTTCAATCCGCTTTCGGCGCTAATGCCTGCACCGCTAAGAACTACGACCTTTTTCATTTTGCGTAAAATTTTATTAAGTGGGTCAAAATTACTACTATTACACGTTAAATAAATAGGGAAATTATTGTACCATGAGTAAAATTAGAAAACAGGAAGCATTAGATTACCATTCTCAAGGTCGGCCGGGGAAGATAGAGGTGGTGCCTTCTAAGCCCTACCATACGCAGCGAGATTTGTCATTGGCGTATTCTCCAGGCGTTGCAGAGCCATGCTTGGCGATAGCGGAGAATCCTGACGATGTATACAAATATACCGCAAAACGAAATTTAGTAGCAGTGATCTCCAACGGTACAGCAGTGCTGGGTTTGGGCGATATTGGTGCCTTGGCGTCGAAGCCGGTGATGGAAGGCAAGGGCCTATTGTTTAAGATATTTGCTGATATTGATGTTTTTGACATTGAGATTGACGCTACGGATGTTGATCATTTTGTGCAAACTGTGAAAGCGATTGCGCCCACTTTCGGCGGTATCAATCTGGAGGACATCAAGGCTCCTGAGTGTTTTGAAATAGAACAGCGTTTGAAACAAGAACTGAATATTCCATTGATGCACGATGATCAACACGGCACGGCAATCATTACTGGCGCAGCCTTGTTGAACGCCTTGGAAATCACAGGCAAAAAAATTGAAAAAATTAAAGTAGTGGTCAGTGGTGCCGGTCCATCAGCCATCAGTTGTGCCAAGTTGTATTTGGCTTTGGGCGCGAAGGTGGAAAATATATACATGTTCGATTCGAAAGGATTGATCACGAAGGACCGTACAAATTTAGATGTGCACAAACAACAATTTGCGAGCAATGCTGCACATTGCGAGCTCAAGGAGGCGATGAATGAAGCGGATGTTTTCTTGGGTTTGTCGCGCGGCAACATTGTTGACAAAACAATGATTCAGGTAATGGCTGCAAATCCAATAGTTTTTGCGTGTGCCAACCCTGATCCAGAGATACCTTATCAGGAAGCTATCGATTCTCGTCCTGATGTCATTGTCGCCACTGGCCGCTCAGATCATCCCAACCAAGTGAACAATGTTTTGGGTTTTCCCTTCATTTTTCGCGGTGCTTTAGATGTGCACGCCTCTACAATTAATGAAGAAATGAAATTGGCTGCTGTACGTGCCATCGCTGCTTTGGCGAAAGAACCGGTGCCCGAAGAAGTGAATCAGGCGTACAGCATAAAAAACTTGGTTTTTGGTAAAGAATACATTATTCCAAAACCCATTGATCCTCGTTTGTTGACTGTTGTGGCGCCTGCTGTGGCAAAGGCAGCGGTGGATTCAGGTGTTGCGCGCAGTCCGATTAGCGACTGGGACAAATACAAGCAAGAGCTGAGCTTGCGCATGGGACTCGATAAAAAAATCATGAATCAAATCACGCAACAGGCCAAGAAAAATCCGAAGCGCGTTGTGTTTGTTGAAGCCGATAATTACAGTGTTTTGAAAGCGGCGCAAGTTGTGAAAGACGAAGGCATTGCGAAACCAATTTTGCTTGGAAACACTGCGGTAATCAAACAAGTCATTGCTGAAAACAATTTGGATCTTTCTGATGTGCCCATTATAGATACGCGCAGTTCCGATGCAGAAGAGACCCGATTGGCTTACGCACAAATACTTTTTGAAAAGCGCAAGCGCAAAGGATTTACTTTGCACGAGGCAAAGATTGCCATGCGCAACCGCAACCATTTCGGTTCAATGATGGTTGATCAGGGTGATGCCGATGCTATGATTACTGGCGTAACAAGAAATTATAAAGACAGTGTTCGTCCGCCGTTGCAGGTGGTTGGTATGGACAAGCAACATCAGATTATAGCGGGAATGTACATGATTATCACTAAAAAAGGAACATTCTTTTTCAGCGATACCACTGTGAACTTAGAGCCTACAGCAGAAGATTTGGTAAAAATCACCTTGCTGACGTACGACGCTGTAAAGCGTTTCAACGTTGAGCCGCGCATTGCCATGCTCTCCTACTCAAACTTTGGCACGTCGAAGGGTGCTGAAGCAGTGAAGGTGAATGAAGCGGTGAAAATACTGCACGAAAAATATCCGCACATCTGCGTTGATGGCGAAATTCAAGGAAATTTTGCAGTAAATTCTGCTTTGCGAACCAGCAAGTTTCCTTTTACTAAATTGGGTGATCAGCAAACCAATACTTTGATTTTCCCCAATCTTTCATCAGGCAATATTGCCTATAAGTTGATTCAAGAAATGGGAGAAACAGAGGCGATTGGCCCAATTTTGTTGGGAATGAAAAAGTCGGTACACGTGCTACAGCTTGGTGCTTCGGTGCGTGAAATAGTGAATATGGCGACCATCGCAGTGGTGGATGCGCATCAAAAACAGGAACAATTATGATTCATCATTTATCGGGGAAACTCGTTGAAAAAACACCCACTTCGGTGGTGATTGAATGCGGTGGTGTGGGCTATTTTGTCCACATTTCGCTTTTTACGTACGACAAGTTGGGGAAGGATGAACATTGTAAATTATTGACCCACCTTTCTATCAAGGAAGATGCGCATACTTTGTATGGTTTCATTAGCGACTCAGAAAGACAATTGTTTCGTCAATTGATTTCGGTATCGGGTGTTGGTGCGAATACCGCGCGCTTGATATTGTCTTCTATGGATCCCGATCGAATAGCGGGAGCCATTGCTGTTTCTGATGTGAACAGCTTGAAGGCCATCAAAGGCATTGGAGAAAAAACCGCTCAACGCATTATTTTGGAGTTGAAAGGCAAGGTTAGCAAGCAAAGCGAAGGTTCCGTTTTTTCTGCCGCGCACAATACAAGTAGAGATGAAGCGTTATCCGCGCTGATTATGTTGGGCTTCAACAAAGTCGGGGTAGAAAAGGTTTTGCAAAAATTAATAACAGATAATCCTAATTACAGCGTTGAGGAGCTAGTTAAACTGGCTCTTAAGAATTTGTAGGTGAAAAAATATTTTCAAAATAGCTTTCCTCTTTGGGTGGTATTACTATTGCTGCAGGTGTTGTGTGCAGAGCAAATTGTTGCTCAGTCGGATACTGCATTGAAGGTATCGCAACCTTTTACCGATGATCCGGCGGCAGTGAAAGAAGAAGTCACCTACGATCCCGAAACCAAGAGGTATAAGAAAGTGCGTAAGATTGGTGACCTAGTGGTGGGCACAGAAACAATGACCTTTGACCAGTATTGGGCGGAGCGCTACAAACAATCGGAAAAAAAGTATTTTCAGGAGAAGGCGAAGGCAGAGAATTTCGACAAAGAGAAGTCGCTATTGCCCCAACTTAAATTGCCCCAAGGTGGTTTGGTCGACGGACTCTTTGGCAGCAATAAAGTTGAAATCAAACCCACAGGTTCTGCGGAGTTGATTTTCGGACTCAACTCTTCCACCACAAAAAATCCTGCAATTCCAGTGCGGAATCAGACCAATACCAATTTTCAGTTCAATCAAAAAATACAGCTCAATATCATTGGAACGATAGGTGATAAATTGAAACTTACCACGAGTTACAACACCGAATCGACCTTTGATTTTGAAAATCAAATGAAGTTGGAGTACAATGGAAGTGAAGATGAAATTGTAAAAAAGATAGAAGTTGGTAATGTCAGTCTGCCCCTGCAAACGCAGTTGATTCAGGGCAGTCAGAGTTTGTTTGGGGTGAAGGCAGAAATGCAGTTTGGCAAGCTCAATGTAACCTCTATCGTTACGCAGCAAAAGGGAGATTCAAAAAGTATTGAAACCAGTGGTGGCGTGCAAATTCGTGATTTTAAAATTCAGGCCGACCAGTACGAAGCCAACCGACATTTTTTTCTGTCGCAGTATTTTGCTGAGAGTTATGACAGTGCTTTGAGTGCTTTGCCTTTTGTGAATTCAGCGGTGCAGCTCACCAGAGTCGAAGTGTGGATTACCAATGTTGGCAACAACAACAATGAGGAAGCTCGAAAAATAGTGGGCTTCATAGATTTGGGTGAACACCTTCCCTTTGATGCCAATCTCTTCGTGAATGCAGGTTTGTATCCTTACAATAACTTAAATAATTTATACGGAAACGTGACGGCCAATGGCAACGTACGTGGATTCACCAATGCCAGTGGAGCTTTAAGCGCAATGGGCTATGTGGAAGGCGCAAACTTTAACAAGATTGAAAATGCGCGCAAGCTGAAATCTGATGAATTTACTTTTCATCCGCAATTGGGATACATCTCTTTAAATCGCCAGTTGAATGCCGACGAAATTTTAGCGGTTGCCTTTCAGTACACTGTTACCGGTAAAACCGAAGTTTTTCAAGTGGGTGAATTCAGCAACGACATCACCAATAGTGCGCAGGCGCTTTTTCTCAAGCTTTTGAAAACAAACACGGTGAACAACACGCATCTTCCTACTTGGGAGTTGATGATGAAAAACGTTTATTCTTTGGGAGAATCGGGCATAAAAGGTGAAACTTTTCAAATGCAGATTTTGTACACCGATCCGTCTTCAAATCAAGATATCAACTTTGTGGATTTGGGTGGTAACAAAGCCAAGCGCTGGGTGGAATTAATGGGCGCCGATCAAATGAATATTCAGCAAGATACAATTTCTGATGGATTTTACGACTTTATCGAAGGACTCACCATTAAGGCGAACAATGGCCGAATTTATTTTCCTGTGCGCAAACCTTTTGGTGAATACTTGCGCAAAAAATTGGGCAACGCTGCTCTTGCCAATAAATTTTGTTTCGACTCTTTGTACACTGTAACGCCAATTGCAGCGCAAACAAAATATCCGGCGAAGGACCGATTTAAATTTTGGGTGAAGTACGAAAGCAGCCAGTCTTCGGTAATTAACCTTAATTCAATGAACATTCCTCAGGGATCTGTTGTGGTTACCGCCGGTGGAAAGCGTTTGGTGGAAAATCAGGATTATACGGTGAACTATAGTGGTGGACAAGTAACGATCATAAACGAAGGGATTTTAAATTCGTCAACACCTATCAAAGTCTCGCTCGAAACCAACGCATTGTTCAGTATTCAAACTAAAAATTTATTGGGCTCACATCTTGAATACAAATTTTCTGACAATTATAATTTGGGTGGTACCATTATGAATTTAACGGAACGCCCTTTGACATCGAAGGTCGATATTGGCGAAGAACCAATGTCGAATACCATCTGGGGATTAAATACCAAATACCGCACAGACTTGCCTTTTGTGACTAAGGTGCTTGATAAATTGCCTTTGCTCTCGACCAAGGAAATGTCAACTATTGATGTTACCGGTGAATTCGCGCAACTTCTGCCTGGCACATCTTCCGCCATACAAAATGTGAACAGTGGCAGAGGAGAGTCTTTTATTGACAACTTTGAAGGCGCTGAAAGCAACACCACATTAACGGTACGTACTTCATGGTTTCCGGCTTCAACCCCACATGGCTTGGAAGAAAGCGGCATGTTCCCCGAAGGACGATTGCTTAACGATTTGGCAAATGGCTTCAACCGCGCCAAGATGTCGTGGTACAATATTGATCCTTTGTTTAGCGACAATAGCGGACTCACACCAGATTACTTGAAAAATGACGCGGCGCAGCAAAACAACAACTTTGTGCGCCCTATCAATCAAACAGAAGTATTTCCGCAGAAATCAGGACAAAACGGAATTGTACCCAATTTGATTACGCTCGATTTAGCCTACTTTCCGCAAGAACGTGGTCAGTACAATTTTGATACTGTGGGCGGTATTTATTCGTCGGGTGTCAATGCCAACGGTACTTTGAAAGATCCCAATTCGCGCTGGGGTGGTATCATGCGTAAAATTGAAACGCCCGATTTTGAGTTTTCAAACATTGAGTTTTTAGAATTCTGGATGCTTGATCCTTTTTTTGATGATGAGGGTGCGCAAAAGGATTATGAAATTTTTAATGGGTCACAAGAGGGTGGAGACATGATCATACATATTGGAAATCTGTCGGAAGACGTCTTACGAGATTCCAGGAAATCCTTTGAAAATGGCTTGCCCACCAACAATACAGATCTTTCTGCTGTTGACACCACCGCTTGGGGATTGGTTCCCACATCGCTCAATCTCGTAAATGCATTCAACAATGACCCTGCTACTCGCCCTTTTCAAGATGTGGGTTACGATGGCTTGACGGACGATAGAGAGAAAGTGTTTTTCAATAAATATCTGAATTATTACAATGCTGCATTTGGCGCGATACCGCAGTCGATTGCCGATGACCCGTCGGCCGATAACTTTAAACACTACCGTGATGAATCATTCAATTCTGCGCAATCAAAAGTAATTGAGCGATACAAAGATTTTAGTGGCGTGCACGGTAACTCGCCTGCGAGTACCAATTCGGCGTACTTGGCATCGGCAACAACGATTCCCGATATTGAAGATCTTAATAGAGACAACACACTAAATGAGGGAGAAAGTTATTATCAATACCACATTTCATTGCGCCCGAACGACCTGCAATTGGATCAAGAAGCTGGCCGCAACTACATCAACAACATTGTGAGTCCCACCGTTGGGGCGATCAATGGATATGTTAAGAATAACGTAAAGTCGAGATGGATTCATTTTCGCATACCCATTCGCAAGCCTGAGCGCGCCATCGGCTCTATTCAGGATTTCAGGTCAATGCGTTATATCCGTATTTTGTTGAAAGGCTGGAGCAAGCCGGTGATTTTGCGTTTTGGAAAAATTGACTTGGTGCGTGAAACATGGAGAAAGTACGAGAACCAAATGAAGGGTGAATGCGAATTTGTAGCTGCAGATAATAACACTCATTTCATTGTAACATCCATCAATGTTGAAGAAGACAGTCAAAAGGAACCAATTCCTTACGTGCCTCCGGTACAAAGGGTATATAACGTTCAAACACAATCAAACATGAACGAACAGGCCCTATATCTTAATATTAATGGCTTAGACGGCTGCGACAGTCGCGCAGCATTCAAAAACACATTAATCGACATGCGTTCATACAACTGTTTGAAGATGTTTGTTCACGCAGAAAAAATAGGAAATGCATCAGAAGACTACAATAACAAAATGACTGTTTTTTTAAGAATGGGCTCTGATTTCGACGACAATTATTATGAGTATGAAATTCCGCTGAAGTTTACAGTTTCACCTATTGATGTCAATAATAAGGAAGCTGCAATTGCAGCAATATGGCCGTCGGAAAATTCCTTTGATTTTGATTTGTCCTTGCTTACCGAGGCGAAGTTAGAGCGCAATGAGGCCTTGGCCGCTGATCCTGCGAACTTCTTTAAATCGCAGCGCTACCGAGTGGTGGACGGAAAAAACAATGTTTATGTGAAAGGTTCTCCAACGATGTCGTCTATTAAAGTGATCATGATTGGGGTGCGCAACAACGGTGATCCTGGTGTAAAAAGATCTTTGGGTGTTTGGGCGAACGAGTTGCGGTTGTCTTGTTTTAACGACCAAAGCGGTTGGGCGGCTACGGCTACTGCGAGTATGAAACTTGCCGACTTTGCCAACCTTTCTGTAACCGGTAAAATGTACACGCCAGGATGGGGCAACATTACCGATAAAGTTGCGGCGCGAAAAAAAGAATATTATCAAATGTACGATGCCTTGGCGAGTTTGGAATTGGGTAAGTTGATTCCTGCGAAGTACAATGTTTCTATTCCTGTTTATTTGGGTTATTCTGAGACTTTTCAAAACCAACAATTCAGCCCACTCGACCAAGACGTACTCATGACATCATTGAGTCCCGATGTGCGGAGAAAAGTGCAAGACAGCACACAAACCTATCAGCGCCGCAAGAGTTTGAATTTATCAAATGTGCGTAAAAATAGAAGCAGTACTTCTACTGCGAAACCAATGCCATATGACATCGAGAATTTTGATGCAACCTATGCTTTTAATGAAACATTTAAGAGCGATGTCAATATGCGCTACAATGTTTTACAAACCTACAAAGGTGCGTTGAATTACAATTATACGATACAGCCGAAAAATTTTCAGCCCTTTATTCAAAGCCCCATTGTTGGATTTTTCAAGAAGGTGCGAGAGGAAAGCTATGAGGAAAAGGTGAGTAGGATGCAGGAAGAAATCGATCGTTTGCGCAAGCAGAAAACTGCGACCGCTGAATTGTCGAAATTGGAAAAAGAAATGAAGAAGGTGCAAGATAAAAAGGCTGCTTTCACAAAAGCAGCAAAGGGTTTGATGCAGTCGCCGTATAATAAAATTGGTCGTGAATTTAATTTTTATTTGATGCCTTCGCGCATTGCAGTTCGCAGTGACTGGAATCGTTTGTACAACGAAAGTATTGTTCGCAATAATTCCGACGCAGTTTTATTGATTGCGCCAGTGTTCAATAAAAACTTTTATTGGGATAGAAATTACGACGTGAGCTGGGATCTTAGCAAGGCCATAAAGTTCAAGTATGCTGCGGTAAATAGAGCGCGTATCGATGAGCCGCAAGGTCGTATTGACAGCAAAGTGAAACAAGATACTTTGGTTACCAATCTTAAGAATTTTGGACGCAACACCAACTTCTCTCAAACTATGGATTTTGGTTATGAGTTGCCATTGAAAAAAATTCCATTTACCGATTGGATCACCGCCAACGCTAAGTACACTGCGAAGGTTGACTGGCAGGCGGCGCCGCTTTCTGCTGAGTCGATCGACAATACAATTTCCAACAGCAATACCAAGCAGTTGACGGCGAATTTCAATCTTGTTTCTTTCTATAATAAAATTCCTTATCTCAAAAAAATCAACAACGAAGCAGGCAATAAGCCGAAGCCTGCTGCTACCGACAGCACTAAAAAGAAAGTTGTTTTTGAACCCTTGAATTTGGTGAATTCTGCTTTGCGTTTGGTGATGCTGTTGCGCAATGCTTCGTTTACCTATTCTGAAAACAATGGCACTTTCTTGCCTGGTTATGTGCCCAATACGCGTTTGGTGGGAATGGACTTTGATCGAAATTCACCGGGAGCCGATTTCTTGTTTGGCGGGCAAGGCGATATTTTGTCGAAGGCAGCGCAGGAAGGTTGGCTCACCACCAATTCACAACAACTCAATACACGGTACTCGCGATCGCACAGCGAAAACCTTAGCGTGCGCGCTACGATGGAACCCATCCCCAAAATGCGCATTGAGCTAACGGGAACGCGCGCTTTCAGCAAAGATTCGTCATTTATTTATCGCGTCGATGCGCAGCATAACGTCAGTAATTTTTCGTCTACGGCAACGTACACTTTCAGCATTACAACCATTACATTGGGATCGGCATTTGAGTTTGGAAATACCGACAATGCATCGGTTGTGTACACTGCATTTTTGAACAGTCGCGCAGGTATTGCCTCTCGATTGGCTGCCGATCAGCACAATGCTGATCCGAATTACAATCCGAGCACAACCGGCGGTTTTCCAACTGGCTACGGACGAACCCAAACCGATGTGTTGGTGCAATCTTTCATTACGACATATACGGGTGGAAATGCGGTCTCATCGCCTATGGTAACGATGCCTAAAATACCATTGCCAAACTGGAAATTGAATTACGATGGAATGATGAAAATTCCTTTTGTTGCCAAGTATTTCCAATCCTTTACGATGAGCCATTCGTACACATCAACCCTCAATCAGGGATTTTCTAAAAATCTGTCTTTTGAAGACGATGGGTTTGGCTACACAACGAAAGCGGACACTGTTGGACAATCGGGAAATTTTGTATCGAAGTACAATTATGCTTCGATCGTAATGTCCGAGAGTTTGAGTCCGCTTGTTAAAGTGGATGCTACTTTGAAGAACAGCTGGATTGCGAAATTTGAATTGAAGAAAACAAGAACCGTGCAATTGAATTTAACGGGGTTATCTGTGTCGGAAGTGTCAAATTTTGGCATCACTGCTGGAACAGGGTATAAGATAAAAGATGTGCGTTTCCCTATTCTCGTGATGGGAAAAAAAATAAAGAGCAATTTGGATTTGCGTGTCGACCTAACGGTGACGCAAAGCAAAACCATTTTGCGTACGATCGATGGGGCTTCTATTGTGCAGAATGGAACAAACATCGTGAGCGTTAAAAGCGTTGCAGATTACGTGCTCAGCGACAAATTGAACTTGCGCGTATTTTACGATGTGGTGTTCAATACACCTGCCAACTCTCTTTCTTTTCCATCGTCCACTTCCAACGGCGGAATCAGTTTGCGTTACACGCTATAATAGTGACCTAAGTTTTTGTGATTTATTCACGAATGATGTAAGTTTGCTGCACTTAAAAAATTAGACATGAATATTCCTTCAGAATTAAAATACACCAAAGATCACGAATGGATCAAAATCGACGGAGACGTTGCCACTATTGGCATTACCGATTTCGCGCAAAGTGAGTTGGGTGACATCGTTTATGTTGAAATTGAAACGGTAGGTGAAACATTGGCACAGGAAGAAGTGTTTGGAACCGTTGAAGCGGTAAAAACAGTTTCTGATTTGTTTATGCCTGTCAGCGGTGAAATTTTGGAGATGAACAAAGATATTGATGGCGCTCCTGAATCGGTGAACAACGATCCTTACGGAAAAGGGTGGATGATCAAAGTCAAAATTACTGACGCTTCGCAATTGTCAGGATTGCTATCGGCAGATGCCTACAAAGCATTGATCGGACATTAGTTTCTTGTGTTTTTAAAATACAATTATATAGGCATAATGCTATCGCTTGCGGTAGCATTTGTTTGTTTAATACCTTTGGGTGGTGCACATCCGCCGCGTGTTCCTTATTTCGATAAATACATTCATGTTTTTTTATTTGCTGTGCTCACTGTCGCTTGGGCGCGTGGTTTTAGCAAACAAAATACAATTTTATTTTTGCAGCAGAATGCTAAAAAAAGTGCTGCAATCTTTTGTTTTTCATACGGAGTATTGATTGAGATTTTGCAGGAATTGATGCAGCTCGGCAGAGCTTTTGAGCTGCTCGATATCGCTGCCGATGCGCTTGGCGTTGTTTTTTCAATTTTGATAGTGAAGGTGCTGCGAATGCAATAATGAAACTCTTGTTTTAATTTTTCTTTTCTTGGCGCCACAATGTCCATAAATGAATTGCGCAACCAGCAAAAAGCACTTCTATTGAATAGGCACTCAATTCACGGTGTTCAATACTTTTTGTGATGGGGTCAACGTAAAAGGAAAGGTTCAAAGTTAGTGTTGCCAGCGTGACAAGTGCAGAAGAAATATATAATGTTTTGCTGCTTGGTTGTCCGTCACGAAAAGTAAAACTCAAAAATAAATTGATTAGTGCCGCAAGTAAAATGTAAATGTGGTTTGCCCTAAACATCATGCGTGTTGCAATGTCACTGTCGGCAATATGCGCAACATTGATGTTCATGAATAAGCCGCTGATTAAAAATGCTAAAAATGATAAAACACCTACACTGAAATGTATTTTTTTAAAGTGTTTCACGGCGGTTATTTTGAAATCAAAAAATGGAGTTTGTAAACAGGACTACCCAATAATCATTTGTCCAATGTAAAAGTAGAGCAATAAGCCAAAGATATCGTTGGTTGTGGTGATGAAGGGACCGGTGGCCAACGCGGGATTGACTTTGAAACGATTGAGCAAAAGGGGAATGAAAGTACCCAATATTGCAGCGAAGATGATGACGGACAACAATGCAATACTCACGGTTATGCAGGTGCGCGATGAAAAATCGGAAAGAAAATTTACTGCAAAAAGTACAGCAGAACATACCAAGCCATTGACCAAGCCAATGCCTGTTTCTTTCACCAAGCGTTGCGCGATAGATCCTTTTAAGGAATTGTTGGCTAAACCTTGCACCACAATGGCCGAAGATTGCACACCTACGTTGCCGCCCATCGCACCTATGAGCGGAATGAACACCACCATTTCGGGGTGCTTCGACAAATCAAAACCCAACAGTACGTGCGCACTGCCCACGCCACCAATCATGCCCATGAGCAACCAAGGCAAACGCGCTTTGGTAACTTGCCATACGGAGTCATGTGACTCAACGGTGTCTGAGAGTCCTGATGCCATTTGGTAGTCGCGTTCGGCTTCTTCTTTAATCAAATCCACCACGTCGTCAATCGTGATGCGGCCTTTTAGTCGGTTCAAATCGTCAACCACAGGAAGTACTACCAAGTCATATTTCTCCATGATTTGCGCCACTTCTGAACTTTGTGTGTGCGCCTTCACCGAGATGATTTCTCTGTTCAGTACATCTTCAATTTTGGTGTTTGACGGCGTTAGTATCAAACTTTTTAGAGATACCGTTCCTAATAATTTATTGTTTTCATCCACCACATATACGGTGTGAATGGTTTCTATTTGTTCAGCCTGTTTGCGCAGCTCTTGCACGCATTCCATCACATCCCAGTGAATGTTTACTTTGAACAATTCTTTGGCCATTAAGCCACCTGCTGAATCGTCGGGATAGTTGAGCAGATCAACAATGTTGCTGGCTTTTTTAACATCGTCAATTAGAGCAATGACTTTGCTTCTTTTGTCTTTGGGCAATTCCATAATCAAATCGGCAGCGTCGTCCGACTCCATATAATCAATGGCCTTGCGCGCAATTTGTTCGGGTGTTAGTGAGGTGAGCAAGCCTGCTCTTTCGTCTTCCTCGAGTTCCGCAATGGTTTCTGAAATCAATTCGCCGGGCACGATGTCGAAAAAAGATTTTACTTCTTCCAACGACAAGCGTGTTGTAATGTCGGCGATGTCAACGGGATGCAGTTCGCTGATGAGGGTATTGACTTCGTCAAGCGATTGATTTTGTATCGCTTGTTTAAGGTCTTTTAAAAATTGTTCGTTGTGTTCAAACTGCATGCTGCAAAGATAGCGCTAATTGTGAAAGGGGAAAGCACAGCACTCAATTTTCTGCTTAACCATTTCTTAATACAAGGTAATGAAAAATTGATGTTGACATCACAATAAATCGTTCCTTGGCACGTAAATTTATGCAATGTAGAAATGGCGTATAAAAAAGCGTCATTCACAACTTACCACTTGCTCCCATTAAAAATCTATGGCAAGGAGTACTTCGAATCAAAAGAAGTAATGGATAGATTTTTTGGAGGCAGGCCGGTGAGTTAAGTGAAAGTGCTTTGGTGAAAAGCGCATGTGCTGCAAAGTAAAAATTAGCTTTAAGCAGGGCTATTTTCCTGTGCTATTTTTATGTAATCTTCAACACTGAGCACTTCTGCGCGAAGTGTTTTGTATTCGTCAGGAACCTGCAAATTCAAAGATTTTAATGCGTTGTGCAAAGTTTTTCTTCTTTGATTAAAACCTGTTTTTACAATTTTAAAAAACAAAGCTTCGTTGCAAGGTAATTTCTCTCTTTTGTTTCTTTTCAAACGAATAACTCCTGATTTTACTTTTGGTGGCGGATTGAAAACCTCGGGTTCAACAGTAAACAGATATTCAATGTCGTAAAATGCCTGCAATAAAACACTAGTGATGCCGTATGTTTTACTTCCTGGAGGTGCTGCAATTCTTTCGGCTACTTCCTTTTGAAACATGCCCACTACCTCGGGCACTTTGTCGCGGTAATCTAAAACTTTGAAAAGTATTTCTGTGGAAATGTTGTATGGGAAATTGCCAATGACAGCAAATGGAGCATCAAAAACTTCATTGAGATTAAGTTGTAAAAAATCTGCTTCTATAATTTCTAAAGCAGGATAATTTGTTTTGAGATAAGCTACAGAATCCCGGTCGATTTCAACTACTTTGAAGTTTTTAAGGATTGCATTTGCAACAAGGTATTTTGTTAAAACACCCATTCCCGGACCAATTTCAATGGCGCTGTTGTAGTTTTGATGAAATACTAATCCATCGGCGATTGCCTTTGAAATGTTTTCATCTTTCAAAAAATGCTGACCCAAATGTTTTTTGGCGCGAACGGCATTGTCGTGCTTTGGTGTGGCATCTTTATATTTTGATTCGTATTTCATAGTGCGAAGATAGCCTAATTTATTTCCTCTAAAACCATTTTGAAGGTTCCGAATTTGCCGCGGTATTTTTGCATCATTTTTGCATTTACAGCGTCGGCGTGTTGCGCTTCAAAAATTTCAAGGTGGGTTAATGAATCACAGCGAAATTGAATGTTGAAGGCCGTATCCACATCTGCTCGCGGATGTGTTTTACTGAAGCGAAAATCGTTGAAAATACCAAGTTCCATGATACTGCCAATGAAGTGTTCCTTCGTCCACTCCAACCATTCTTCCTGAATGTTGTCTTCTATTGCGAAAGTAATACTGTAGATGATCATGGTTTTTTGATTATTTGATTGAAGTTAGATTGAATTTTCATTCGTGTTGTCTCAAACCCCAAATCGAAAATTTGCATTTAAAATTCTTTATCTCCTCGTAATCTTCTGAATCTTTTGCGGGCTTCTTCAACGAAGATGCTGCCCGGAAATTTAAATAGTATTTCTTCATATTTTGCTTGCGCCTTTACTTTGTCGTTCAGCACATTTTCATAAAGTTCAGCGAGTTTGAACAGCGCGTCGTCTGCTAGTAAATCTTTGTATTCATAAGTCTTTTGAAGCGCTTCTGCGGCTTGTGCCCACAGGTGTTTTTTCAAATATATTTGCGCGCGCAAATAGCTTACGTCATCCATGAGGTTATAGCGCGACTTGAATTCTTTTTCTAGCGAATCCAAGGTCAGCATGCTGAGTGAATCTTGGTTTTGAAATTCAAGTAGATCGGCTCTTGCAAACATTTCAAGTGGGGTAGTGATGGTGTCGAGCAAGGTATTGCTGGTGATGAGTATCGATAAATACATGGCGTCGTTGGCGATGAAGCGATCGGTGGCCGCCTTCAACACATCGAGTTGTGCTTTGGCCCATTTGAAGTCGCCACTATAGTAAGATATTTTTGCATTTCTGTATTTGGCATCCTGTCCAATGACATCGTATTTGAAATCCAATTCAACTTGTGAATACAGTAAGCTTGCATCCCAAATTTTGTTGGAAATGAGGTAGATGTCACCCAGTTCTAATTTGCTATCGGCGATTTGCTGTATGCTTACGCGCGGCAGGGTGATGGCCTCTTTCAATAGCGTGATTGCTTTGTCGGGTTGGTGCAAAAAGAAGGCCAGTAAATGCGCATAGTCTTGCATCACCTCGAGCGTAAAGGAGTTTTTTCCGAGTTCGTTCAACCCTGAAATGTAGGCGCTTTCCAACTCCGATAGATCTTGAGTGGTGTAGTCGGGACGTGTTGTAATTTTTTGATTCAACACCTTCAACAAATTCATTTTGGCGTGACGGTAATACATGCTGTTTTCGCCTTTATCGATGACATATTTCAGTGCTTTGGCTGCATTGTCGTAATCTTCGTTTTTCAAACAAAGTTCAGAGAGGCGCATCAAACGTTGTCCATCCTCGCGCTTCCGCTTGTCTATCGCTTTTGTTTGGGTGAGTGCTGCTGAAAATTCTTTTTCTTGAATCAACTCCCAAATCAGCATTTCGAGGTAGAGATCGTTGCTTGGATTTTCTTGAATTTTCTTGAGTAGGTTGTCTTTCAGCACTTGTTTTTTTCGCCCCTGAGGATCTTCTCCGATGGCGTTGAGCAAGGCATTTTGCACTTCTGATAAGTAGCCTTCGCCATATTCAAGAACATACAAATATTCGTTGATCATTTCTGAATAGTTGTCTTGTGAACGGTAAACATCAGCGAGTTCAAATGAAAAAGGGTAATCGTTGTGCACCAGTTTTCGCCCTTTCAAGTAGCATTGAATGGCCCAGTTGGCTTGCTTTCTTTTGAGAAAGCGACCAGCACACACAATAATTTCTTGGTTGTCGGCGGGCAATAACGCCAACGATTTTTCAAAACTTTTAGTTGCCTTTTTTTCGTCGGCAGCTGCGGTATAAACAAATCCAAGGTCGATGGGGTAAAGCGTGCTTTTTGGAAAATCTTTTATTTTTTTCTCCACCAGTTTCTCCGCGGCCTTGTACAATTTTGCAGACACATAACTGGTCAGCAGATATTCGTAAACTTCTTCTGATTTTGATTTTTTATAGAGCTCTTCAAAAATTTCAGAGGACTTGTCAAACTCGCCCTCTCCGTAAAATTGTTTGCCTAAGTTGAATTGTATTTGTCCATTGTCTTGACCGAAAGTAAGGCTTACTGTTAGGCAGCTAACGCTGAAAAGCAGAAAAACAATATTGCGGTGCAAGTAGGTCAACATCAATTTATTTTTTTGAACGACAAATAGGGGTGCAGCACTTCAGGAATATTGATGCCTTCGGCATCTTGATTGTTTTCAAGCAATGCAGCTAGGATGCGGGGTAGCGCAAGTGCACTGCCATTTAAAGTGTGTGCAAGTTGTGGTTTTTCTTGACCGCTTTTGTACCGTAATTTTAGGCGGTTGGCTTGAAATGTTTCAAAGTTGGAAACTGAACTCACCTCCAGCCATTTTTCTTGTGCTGCTGAATATACTTCAAAATCGTAGGTCAGCGCTGAGGTGAAGCCCATGTCGCCACCACACAGTTTCAAAATTCGGAAAGGCAAGCCGAGTTTGGTTACCAAGCCTTTCACGTGCTCTACCATCTCGTTCAATGTTTCATACGACTTGTCGGGATGTTGAATTTGCACAATTTCTACTTTGTCAAATTGGTGCAAGCGGTTGAGGCCGCGCACATCTTTGCCGTATGAACCTGCTTCTCTGCGGAAGCAAGGAGTGTAGCCCACGTTTTTAATTGGTAAATCAGCATTGTTTACAATTTCATCGCGGTACAAATTGGTGATGGGTACTTCGGCTGTTGGGATCAAATACAGGTCGTCTATTTGCACGTGGTACATTTGTCCTTCTTTGTCGGGAAGCTGCCCTGTGCCATAGCCTGACGCTTCGTTTACCATCAGTGGCGGAATGATTTCTTCGTAGCCCGCTTTTGCTGCTTCGGCTAAAAAAAAGTTGATCAGTGCGCGATTGAGTTGAGCGCCTTTGCCTTTGAATACCGGAAATCCGGCGCCAGTGATTTTAACGCCGACCTCGAAGTCAACGAGTTTGTATTTTTTAAGCAAGTCCCAGTGGGGCACAGCGCCTTCGTGCAGTTTAGGGATATCGCCTTGTGTGTAAACGATTTCATTGTCTTCGGGCATTTTCCCCGCAGGTACAGTTTCACTTGGAATGTTGGGAATACTGTACAGTAAGGTTTGCAGTTGTTGTTCAATGGTGCTTAAATCTTCTTTTAAGGTCAAAGACTGATTGCGCAATTCTGCTGCTTTTTGTTTTTCAATTTCGGCTTCGTCCTTTTTGCCTTCCTTCATCAACTGTCCCACCGACTTGGCGATTTTGTTGCTTTCTGCCAACACATTTTCCATTTCTGTAGTGGCAGTTTTGCGCTGTGCGTCGAGGGTGATCACTTGTTCAATCAGCACTTCTGCTGTTGCGATGTTTCTTTTTTTAAGGCCGATGATGGCTTTTTCCTTATTGTCGAGGATGTCTTTTACTACAAGCATTGTTTCAAAATTGAGGAGTAAAGATAACAATTATTCCCTCTCGGAGGAGAGGGGTGTGCATGCCTTTTCGCGGGGAGGAGGGAGATGGAATAAAGAGATATTTAATCCATCTCCCTGCCACCGCACATTTCCTGCACACCCCTCTCCTCCGAGAGGGAAAATCACTTTGTTTTTTTAGGATTCTGCTTTACAAAAGCATCCCAGCCGCTGTATTTTTTGCCCTCGCTTTTGTTGCCGCCTTGAAAATGGTGGCATACCGCAGCCGCCAGGCCATCTGTTGCATCCAGTACCTCGGGAAGATCTTTTGTATTCAGCAGTGTTTGCAACATTTTTGCCACTTGTTCTTTTGAGGCATTGCCGCTGCCGGTGATTGACATTTTGATTTTCTTGGGCGCATACTCTGTAAATGGGATTTCGCGCGACAGTGCGGCAGCAATCGCAACGCCTTGGGCGCGGCCGAGTTTGAGCATCGACTGCACATTCTTTCCAAAAAACTGCGCTTCAATCGCCAGGTGGTCGGGGTGATGTTTGTTGATGAGGGTGATCATCACATCGTAAATCTCCTTGAGTTTTTGCTCGTGGTTTTTCAACGTTGAAAATTTCACAGAACCGATGTCGAGCAGCGTCAGCTTGTTGTTTGCAACTTTAATCACGCCAAAGCCCATGACAGTGGTACCTGGGTCGATGCCTATTATGATGGTCTCTTTTGACAAATTGAATAACTTGAAGTAAACTTGTAGGATAGCCGATGGATAAAAGTAAAAAAATAAAGTACGCAGGCACTGCACTAAAAATAATCATTGTATTATTTTCTTTCGGTTACATCTACAATAAGGTGTTTCATGAGATGCAGAAGGACGAGTTCCAACACTTGTCCCCTTTGCAAAAAATTGAAGACAGTTCAGGCTTGTTTACTGTCGCAATTTTATTGGTTTTTCTTAATTGGGCTTTGGAGGCGTTAAAGTGGAAATTTCTAGTATCTAAAGTAGAAAAAGTGTCTTTTGGCAAGAGTTATAAGGCGGTTTTGTCGGGTGTCACTGTTTCTATTTTTACGCCGCTAAAGATGGGTGAATACATGGGTAGAATTCTGCATTTGAATCCCGAGAATCGAATAAAAGGCACTGTGCTTACGATTTATGGGAGTATGGCCCAACTTTTTGTGACCATCCTTTTTGGTAATGCAGCATTGATTTATTTTTTGCCTAAGATGTACGATGTGTCTACAGGGCTTTATCAGTGGTGGTATTATTTGTACATCGCGCTGATCATTATTTTGAATTTGTTTTTTCTCATGGCCTTGCTAAATCCTTCATTTCTGGTCAGTACGTTGAACAAAACGCCATTGCCAAGAAAGGTTAAAAAATATTTTAGGGTTTTGTCTCTGTTTAATCCAGCTGAGCTTTTCAAAGAAGTGCTGATTATTTCTGCATTGCGTTATGTGGTTTTTTCTTTGCAGTTTTATTTGTGCTTAGAGATTTTTAATATCGAATTGCCTTTGTTTGATGGGCTTGCCATTGTTGCTATTACTTTTTTGTTCTTGTCTTTTTTGTCGCTCTCAGCACTGATGGAATTGGGTTTTACCCGCAGTTTAATTTGTTTGCAGTTGGTACATGCCTTTTACGCGTATAAGGGGAGTGAAAATGTCGTTATTGACGCCGATGTGTGGCAAGCGTCTACCTTGTTGTGGCTCATAAATCTCGCTGTTCCGGCGCTGTTTGGCGCTTTGTTCTTGTATGGCGTTAAAATATTTAAATCTGAAGCATGAGTTTTTTCTTTCCCGTTTTAATGCTCTATACTTTTTCATATTCGGTGGTGATTTTGCTGCATTGGTATGGCTGGACAAAGAAATCGCGAAACAAATCGTTCTCTAGCACAATGGATGGTGTTTCGGTGATCATTGCTTTTCGAAACGAAGCAAGACACTTGTCTGATTGCGTGCAGGCGCTGCGTGAACTAAAATCGTTGGACTTTCCCTATGAATTTATATTTGTAGACGACCACAGTGACGACAATTCTGTTGCACTGCTCGAAGCTGAAGTGCTTGCCAACGCACAACTGCTGCATTTGAGTGCTACTGCAGGAAAAAAAGCTGCCATAAGCAAGGGTGTTGCTGCAGCGCGCTATTCTTATGTTTTGTTGCTTGATGCCGATAGCATAGTGCCAACATCTTGGTTGCAATCAATGCTTGAAAGTGCAGTATTTGGTGGGTTTATAGCGGTAGGAGGACTTGTTAAATTCAAAGAGGAAAATGGATTTTTAAATAAATTTCTCAATATTGAAATGTGTTCACTTATGGGTATTACCGCTGGAGGCATCAACATGGGCTTTCCAGTACTGGCCAATGGCACTAATTTTTTGTTTCGAAAAGATGCTTTTGTGGCGGTGAATGGCTATGAAGGAGATCATTTTGCTTCAGGAGACGATGTTTTTTTGTTGCAAAAAATTGCGCAAAAATTTGGTGTGAACAGTGTTGGTTTCAACAGTGAAGTGCAGGCGATGGTGCAAACGCAGGCGCCGTTGAACATGATTGATTTGTTGCACCAAAGGGTGCGCTGGGCGGGTAAAAGCAAAGGCTATCGCTTGTCGGCGAAGATCTTCACTGCCTTTCTTGGTTTTTACAATGTATTGATGGCTTTGGTGCTCGTGTCAGCTGTTTTTTTTCCTTACCTCCTTCCTTTTATTCTTACCATGTTTTTGTGTAAAATGATGATGGACGCAGTGCTGACAATACCTGTTGTGTTGCGCACGCAGCAGCAAAATTTGTTGCCGTATCTGCCTTTAGTGGGATTGTTGTACCCTTTTTACATTGCATTTACCGCTGCGGCGGCTGTGCTGATGACGCCGCAGTGGAAGGGAAGAACTATTGGAAATGTGTAGGCATCACTCTACTAGTCCATTTTAAATATGCTCGAGAAGGAATTATTAGTAGCAATAGCCGCAAGCCTTTTTCCCTATGCTTTGTGCATACTCCATCGATACTGTTTCAACTTCGTGGGTACATGCTTTTAATCCTCTGCAATAATGGTCGTGGTAGGCGTAGGCTGTGCTGCTTTTGCAAATCATGACTGTATTTTCTGTTGATGTTGTGCCTGAACACAAAATGAAAATGCAAAGAAATAAAAGGAGTTGTTTCACTTCGGGATTAATGTGAAAATACAATAATTGGGAAAGGACAAAATAAAAAAGCGCAAAGTTCACAGATGGAGCTCCGTGATCTCTGCGCCCGCTAACGCAATAGTGTTTTTAAGGCACTAGAACGGAAGGTCGTCTTCTTGTGAAGCCGCGATACCAGCTGCCTGAGGCGCTGCAGCAGCACCTTGACCAGCTTCGATTCTCCAAGCCTCTAAAGAATTAAAATATTTTACTTCGCCAGATGGTGAAGCCCACTCTCTGCCACGGAGGTTGAAATGCACTGTGATTTCATCACCTTCTTTGTATTGGTCGATCAAAGAAGTTTTGTCTTGAATCAACTGAAACAACACGTGCTGTGGGTATTGAGAAGATTCGTCAGTGATGACAAATTCTCTTTTTTTAAATTTTTCGCTGATCGTTTGTTCAGCCATCTTTACTTTGATACGTCCTTTTACACTTAGCATGATTTCTTTTTTAGTGGGGTAAAGATACGGCTACTCTTAAAACTCGACAATTTTTGTTTTCAAAAGATTGTAACATGTTATAAACAGATTTTTTCGTTTTCAAAAGATTTAATCTATATTTGCCCCCCGTTCATTGCCCATGTGGCGAAATTGGCAGACGCACCAGACTTAGGATCTGGCGCCGCAAGGCATGGGGGTTCGAGTCCCTCCATGGGCACATAGAAAAACCGCAAGTAACTGAAATATTGTTATTTGCGGTTTTCTTTTTGTGGTATTGTCAAACATTTGTCAAACAATTTGCTAGTTCAAGGTTAAGATTAAAAGAAAATCACATAATTTATTGAATATTTTTTGGGTTTAGGATTTCTAATAAGTACAATTCCTTTGTATTAAATCATCTTAAAGAAAGATTCGACAATCAAATTGTAGCTAAAACGAAATGTTATTTATCCTTTATGCAATTTAGAATTTTTTGATAGATCTTTCCAGCGTAATTTGTAACGGTGGCATCGTAAATATAAAGTCTGTAATCAGTCATTGGCGAAATTAAGAATTGTGCTTCTTCCTCCTTTGTAAGATGCATGTAGGCTGAATATTCCCAACCTGTGCCTGTTGCGCTGTTTACATTAATTATTTCGTTTGGTCGTTCGATTTTTGTTCCATCTTTAAATAGTATTATCACTCCTTTGATATTTGTATTGAGAGTGCTCCCACTTGCAGTAGGTCTGAAGATTAGAGTTGTGTCACCATTTCGAATGTGTTTAATGAAAAGACAGGGGTTATCAATTGGTGAGCGCATTGTGATTGTCCCGTCAAATTTGTCTATTGTTGTTTTTATGAATGAACAATTTTGTGCTATTGCTGAAAACGAAAGAAAGAGAGTGAATATTGTTAATTTCATTTGAAGCGATTATGTAAGAATGAAGGTGAAAAGACAGTAATTAATTGGAGTGTATGTTGGTGTGTTTCTGAATTTATTTAGATTGACACTAATCGCGGTTTTTTACGATAAAACTTGTATTTGTATTCAGATTCCAAATAAAGTTAATCAGTCATTATGCATTTCAGTAAATTAACATTTGTTGCGCCATCGTTCTTTGCTACTACGGTATCGTAAATGTATATTCTGTAATCAGTTATTGGAGAGTTCATGAGCTGTGTTATTTCTCCTGCTGATAGTCTGAGAAATGCTATGTATTTCCATTCCGAGCCTTCACTAACTTTTGTTTTGATTTTTAATTCAGGATGCTCAATTCTTGTCCCGTTTGCAAATAATATGATAAGCCCTTGCGCATCTACGGTTAATGATCTTCCAAGTGCGGTAAGTCTTAGATAGACCAAAGTATCTCCATTTTTTTTAATTTTCTTCAAGAATATACATGGGTTACTAATCGGGGAGGTCTTGGTAATGGAACTGTCAAATTTATCGATCTCTACTTTGATCATTGAGCAATTTTGACACCATGCAGATATAGAGAAAAAGATAAGTAATATGGTTAATTTCATAAATATTTAGTTTTGCGATTATTCTTTTGTCGCTAAAGTTACAAAAGAACGCGAGTAACACTAATGTTTCAAATACTTAATCCTTTGCCCAGCTGCAAAACGGAATACCTCCATTGCCTGTCAAGTCAATAATTAACGGTTCGCGGTTGATTTCCGCGCCTTGTGAAGTGATATCAGTTTGTTTAGGAATAAAGTAAGGCAGCAGCCCCGTAATGCATTTTAAATAGGCTATTTTATCGTTGTCGTACGCGTCATTTAGAGCTGTTTTAATATTAGAAATTTGTCCGCTCATAATACTAACGAATAACTCCTTCGCCTCCTGCGTCACTTTGTTTTCAGTGCCTTTTTGCCTTCCTCCATATTTTTGTCGTCCTTTCAT
>Ga0114969_10000236_pt1 | contig 46422 bp, 34 predicted proteins | sample M_130807_MF_Meta_FD_87316 | JGI IMG/M metagenome (GOLD analysis project Ga0114969, IMG submission 87316) | Freshwater microbial communities from Lake Montjoie, Canada to study carbon cycling - M_130807_MF_MetaG | ecosystem: Environmental > Aquatic > Freshwater > Lake | place: Lake Montjoie... | reverse complement strand
TTAAGTGGAACTACAACAGCAGTAGTAATTGCAAATCCGATCGTAACAACAACTTATACAGTAACTGGCACAAGTGCAGCAGGATGTGTGAATACAAAAACAATTTTAGTAACTGTTAACGGATTACCAACAGTAGTAGTAACGCCATCGGCAGCATCTATTTGTATTGGATCATCAACCACGTTAACTGCATCAGGCGCATCTACGTATGTATGGTCACCATCAACAGGATTAAACAGCACAACAACAGCAGTAGTAACAGCTAATCCAACAGCAACAACTACATATACAGTAACAGGAACAAATGCAGCAGGATGTACTTCATCAACAACAGTTACAGTAACTGTTAATGCCTTACCAATAGTAACAGCATCAAACGTAAGTGGATGTGCTGAATCATCAATCGCATTAAGTGGATCACCTGCGGGAGGAACCTTTAGCATTGCAAATCCATATACTGGTTCAAGTACAACTTATACTTATAGTTATACAGATGTTAATGGATGTTCAGCAACAAGTGCTTCAGCAACAGTAACCGTTAACGCATTACCAACAGTAACAGCATCATACGTAAGTGGATGTGCTGGATCATCAATTGCATTAAGTGGATCACCTGCGGGAGGAACCTTTAGCATTGCAAATCCATATACTGGTCCAAGTACAACTTATACTTACAGTTATACAGATGTTAATGGATGTTCAGCAACTAGCGCTTCAGCAACAGTAACTGTTAATGCCTTACCAACACCAAGTATATCGGGCCCATTAGCATTTTGTCCAGGCAGTTCAACAACGTTGGATGCTGGCGCGGGATATAGTTCATATTTATGGTCACCAAGTGGAGCAACAGGACAAACGTTAAATGTATCCTCATTAAATCCATTGAATGGATTAGAGAATGTGATAGTGGAGAAGTATTATGTATCGAATGCAGCAGATGCGGCAGGAAGTATTGGTGTTTTACCATCGGGATCAACTACCTATAGAGTATATGCTGATTTACGTACTGGATATAAATTCCAAGCAGCATACGGAGTACCAACACATGAATTAAAAATTGCAACAAGTTCAACGTTCTTTAACAACGAAGATCGCGGAGCAATTGTACCATCTTATACAAAAGCACAAGCAGCAGGTAATACAGTGATGTTAGATTCATGGTTATCGGTAGGTGCAGCGTGTACAAGTAATTTTGGAGTATTAAAATCAGAAGATAATGGAGTAGGTACCGTAGTAAATGCAAATGGCATCTTACAAAATGCAGATGTAACAGCAGGTATCGCATTAACATCACAAGATGGATTATATACAGGATCACCACAAACGGCAACGTTAGTAGGGATTACTTCAGCAGCAAGTATATTTGATGCAACGAGTCAAGTAGGCGGATTATTTTCAACGTTCAATGGATCATGGGCATCGTTAAGTGGATCAACAGGTCCATTAGCATCTAACAGAGTATTGATTGGGCAATTTACAACTGCAGGAACTTTCTCATTTGAATTAAACATACAAGTAGGCACTCCAACAGGCGGTGTTGAGAAGTATGTAGCGAAGAGTGCAACAGGAACAGAGATATCGATCGCGAGTTTAAAGTATCCACAAGTTGCCGCAAATGGAGCTGGATCCTATAGTGTAACGGTAACGAATGCAGCAGGCTGTACAGGATCAACCTTAGTAAATGTTATCGAATCAACGCCACCAGCACCAGTTATTACAGGTAGTCATTCATTCTGTTCAGGAACAACCACTACACTTGATGCAGGATCAGGATATGCAAGTTACTTATGGAGTAATGGTGCTACGACACAAACAGCAACGGTATCAGTTGGAGGATCTTATAGTGTAACGGTATCCAACGGAACATGCAGTGGCACATCAGCAGCATTTGTGTTGAATGAAACAGCAAAGCCAACGGTATTAATTGCACCGATATCCTCATCAATCTGTACAGGATCATCCGTTACGTTAACTGCATCAGGCGCATCTACGTATGTATGGTCACCATCAACAGGATTAAGTGGAACTACAACAGCAGTAGTAATTGCAAATCCGATCGTAACAACAACTTATACAGTAACTGGCACAAGTGCAGCAGGATGTGTGAATACAAAAACAATTTTAGTAACGGTTAATCCATTACCAACAGTAGTAGTAACACCATCTGCACCATCCATTTGTTTTGGATCATCAACAACGTTAACTGCATCAGGCGCATCAACGTATGTATGGTCACCAGCAACAGGCTTGAGTGGAACTACAACAGCAATAGTAACAGCAAATCCAACTGCAACAACAACGTATACGGTAACAGGAACAAATGCAACAGGATGTACTTCATCAACAACAGTTACAGTAACAGTTAATCCATTACCAACCGTAGTTGTAACTCCATCGGCAGCATCCATTTGTTTTGGATCATCAACAACGTTAACAGCAACAGGCGCATCAACGTATGCATGGTCACCAACAACAGGATTAAGTGCAACAACAGGATCAACAGTTACAGCAAATCCAATTGCAACTACTACTTATGCAGTAATAGGAACTAGTGCAGCAGGTTGTACTTCATCAACAACAGTTACAGTTACTGTTACACCTGAAATTACAGTAAGTACATTTACTCCAATATCTGGAGCAGTAGGTGCTACAGTTGTTATCACTGGATCTGGCTTTACTGGCGCAACTGGAGTATTATTTAATGGAATTGCATCTTCTTATACTGTAAATAACGACAATCAGATTACAGCAGCAGTTCCAGTAGGAGCAACCACTGGATTTATTACTGTACAAAATGGAACATGTTCTGGCATTTCTTCAACAGTATTTACAGTAACAACTGCTACTGGAGTAACATTAAACATGACCATGTTTATACAAGGATTATATATTGGTTCAGGAACAATGACTTCAGCATTATCAAATGCAGGTGTGGGTGTTGATCCATTAGAAGCTGATACTGTTACAATTCAATTACAAGATCCTTTGAATTTAGGAGTTGTAGTAGAAAGTGATACTCAAGTATTACATACGGATGGCTCACTCCAATTGCATTTTAGTTCAGCAATTTTAGGTGGAAGTTATTATATTGTTGTAAAGCATCGTAATTCAATGGAAACATGGAGTAAGCTTCCAGTAACATTTAGTGCAACAACAACATTTGATTTAGCTCATTAATTTAGAAGTAATAATTTTAAATAAAAAGCCTGTGAATAAAATTCACAGGCTTTTTATTTTGTTTTTAATATTAAAGTAACTTTTACATTATTCGAACATATTAATTTTGTAAAAAGTTTAAAATTATGAAACCTGTCCTTGTAATTATAATTTTATTTTTTGCTATTGAAAATGCATTCACCCAAACCACGCTTTTTTATCAAGGATTTGAAGGAAGTATTTCATGCAGTGAAAATTGGGGATATGTAGGCGGAGTAGTTAATTCACAAACTTCTCGAACAGGTTTGAATTCAGCTCGAGTTGGGCGATTAGCAGAATCTAATGCAATTACATTTAGTACAGTAAATGTTGCTGGTTTATCAAATGTTCAGTTGCAAGTTTATCATTCAGTTAGAAGTGGATCAGGACCTGCGATGGATACCCGTGAAGGAGCAGAAATACTTGTAAGTATCAATGGAGGAATTTATGTGATTGTTGGCTCTGTTGGAGGAAGTGCCGATAACTCATGGACATGGGCGAATACTTTGGGAGGTACAACAAATACATGCTCGCAAATTTATACCATGCCGAATCCGTTGTTATTTAATGTTCCAATAGGTACCAATACAATTTCAATAAAAATAATATCTGTAGCAAATCAATCAGGAGCAAATGCTACTGCGAAATGTGTAAATTTTCAAAATGATATGGCCAATGGCACTGCTGGAAATTATGATAGAAGTGATGAAGGTTTTTTTGTTGATGATGTAAAACTTACAACAACTAGCACTGCTATTCCTGGAATTTGGACTGGAGCTGTTAGTACTGATTGGTTTAATTGTATGAATTGGAATAATAACAAAATTCCGAACAGTTTAACAGATGTTACTATTGATCAATCTGCATTGAATGATTGTATTGTTGACTTTGGCGGAAATGCAACCTGCAGAAATATTACGGTAGCATCAAATAATGGAAACACACCTGATTTAATTGTAAAAAATGTTAGTACGTTAAATACAATTGGAAATTTGTTCATTAATAAATCTGCAGGATCAGGAATATCTAAAGCTGAAATACTTAGTGGAAGCACTTTTACTTGTAATAATTTAACTCTAAATGGAAGTGGTGTAGGTCTTGGAAATGCAAGTTTTATTAATGAATTTAATATCAATGTTGTTACGTTTAATGGCGATTTTAATTTAAATTTAGGAGGAGAACTAGATATGACTAAGTCGGGAGATTATGGGATATTAAATTTAAAGGGTAATTATAATAATAATAGTCTGGAAACCGATTTTAAGCAAACTAACTCTTTTGTAAATTTAATTGGCACAAATAATCAGATAATTAATACTAACTCATTTACGGAAGTATTTTCGAATCTAGTAATAAATAAAAGTGCTGGAACAGTTACCTTAAGTGATAATATTAATATTGAAACACAATTAAGATTGCAGAATGGATTATTTGATTTGAATGGGAATACTGCATTTATAATAAACAGTTTTACTACAGGAGTATTGCGCAATAATGGAGGAGTGGTTAGTGAAAATGTAACGAACACAAGTAAGTTATTATGGCAAATAGGAACACAAAATGGCTTATTCACATTTCCTTTTTCACGGTTCGATGGAACGTATATTCCTTTATTATTTTCTCACACAACGGGTGATGCAGGCATCTTATCAGTTTCAACTTATGGCACTGCGAAAAGTAATCTTCCATGGCCTACATTGCCTATAACTGTATTCAATCTTAATAATGTTTTTGGGGCAAACGATAGCGATGCAACAGTAAATCGATTTTGGCAACTGGATATTTCAGGAACTGCAATCGGGAATTTAACATTTAATTATGCTCCAGATGAATTACCTGCTTCACCATTTAATAATCCTTCTTCTTTAAAAGCGCAATTGTATAATAACGTAAGTAATACTTGGCAAACATATCTTCCATCTCAATCAGGAGCAGCCAATTTCGTAACTATATCAGCATTCAATGTAGTATCAGGACCATTTGCAATTACCAATGTAAATTCACCTTTACCAATTGAATTATTAAGTTTTGACGCTAAAGTTTATAATAAAAGTGTGCAATTAAATTGGGTTACACTTTCTGAAACTAACAACGATTATTTTAATGTTGAAAGAAGTAAAGATGGGATTAATTTCGATGAAATAGGAAAAGTAGCGGGAGCAGGAAATAGTAATTCTGAACTTTTCTATGAATTGATTGATCCAAAACCATTGCCACTAATTTCGTATTATCGTTTAAAACAAACGGATTTTGATGGGAAATACAATTACAGTAAGATTATAGCAATCAGTATTAACAAAGCAGATTATTTAATTAATGTTTTTCCAAATCCAGTAACGGATAAGATTTTTCTTAATTTGCCTTTTGAAATTTTTTCAATTGCAATTTATGATAGTGAAGGAAAGAAAATTAAAAATGAAAATTATTTTCAATCTAATTCTAGAAACATAGTAACTATTGATATTAATGGAATATCTTCTGGTTTATATTTCTTAAGAATTACCTCTGAAAACAATATTCTACAAGAAAAAATTATGATTAAGAGATAAAGAAAGTGATGAATGGTTTTGTGCTTTAATGTTTACGAGAAAATTATAAAATGACTCATTATCCATTTATAATTTAAAATTCTATTTGCCATGCTAAACGAATTTGATCATCAGTCCATGGTTCATTAGTTGATTCAAGGTTTAATCGATGCCAATATTGAATTCGGATGGAAGTATTTCCTTTCATAAAATAATTAACTGCAAATGACAAGTTTTTTTCTGTGTCTTTTAGCCTTAAATCGCTAGGATTAAATTCATCATATCGAACTGCTATTGCCGTATGTGCTTTACTAAAATAATAATTTACATCAGCTATAATCCCTCCACATTTTAAAAAATTGGTTGGTTGACCTTCGAGCAACGGACTTAATGAATCGTTCGGGATAGCCTTAACTTCCAACACTTCAAGTGATGCTAAAAACCCCTTAAACTTAAATGCTAAATCTGCTCCATAAGTATATTTTTTTCCATCAACATTTTTGATATTGTAATTAACGATTCCATAAGATGAGGTAGATTTATTGGTAAAACGACCGTTTAGTCCTAAGCAAACTATTGGTGTTGGAGAATTTACTTTATCAATTGTAGCATCATCAAATGGCGAAGGATAACTCAATTCGGTGCGCAATAAATATTCTGGATTTCCTGAGTCATCATTATCATTACCAATACTTGATTCTCCTAGTCCTTCATAAACTCCTGCTGAAATTTTTAATTTTTGCTCCCACAAATTACTTTTTAAAGTTAAGCCAACATCTCTTCTGCTAAAAACTTCTCCTCTTGTAACCTCTGCTCTCTGTAAAAAGGGAGAATCTTCTTTCGAAAGCAATGAGTTTCTCGAAAATGGAAGCTTGGAATATCCTAATTCGATATCAAAATGCTGACCAAACCCGCGATAGGTTAAACTCGCTTCTGATAAAAAACCATTATCATCGGTAGTACCTGGATTCGCCATTAATCCAGCAAGATTTACATCAACTTTATATCGCCAGTATTTATCAATATTACCTTTTACAATAAACTGTGCATAGTCTAGGTCAAATCTATTTTTCTTTTTCGTAGTGGAAGATGGTTTATATAAACGATAATTATAAATAGTCTGAATACTTCCGGTAACTTCCATGCTACTAAATCCTTTCGTTAATCCGAATTGTGCTTTTGCAGATGGAAAAAATGTCGCTATAAATAGTATTGAAAGAAAGATTTTTTTCATTGCACTGGAGATTTAAAACTAAATAAAATAGAACGATCATCACTTACTATAAGCATATTACCTTTTCCATCAAATGCGATACCTTCTGGATTTGTAACCGGAATGCTCCAGCTATCCTTAATACTATAATTCATTGAATTTAATTGATACACCTTATGTGCCTCATCGCTAAGCACAAACAAAAAGCCATTATGCCAGCAGGCAGAAGAGATTTCTGATACAGGAGAAGGATATTCATGAATGAAATTGAAAGTGCTGTCTAATTCAAAAATAACAGACGGGTTTTTCTCACTTATTAAAACGAAACATTGCTTAGCTTCATTTCTTGCAATTGCTTCAAATCCTTGATTTCTTCCTCCACTCCATTGCAAAGGATAACTATATAAAAATGTTAATGATGTTTCATCGTATACCATTATTTTTCTAAAGCTTTCTTCGGAAACATAAATTTTATTATTCCATAAACAGATGCCTTCATAATCGGCTCCACTAACAAGTGCTTTTGATACCACCTTCCCATTCAAATCCATTTTATAAAGCATGCCATGATCACTCGCAATCAGATAATTTAGATTGTCGGAAGTTAAAGTTACATCTGAAGGTTCAGGAAGTTTGCAGTGAATTTTATTCTCAACCTTCAAACAGTTGGTTGATTGACTTTTGCTATGTATTGATGTAAACAACAAAAAAGTTAATGCAAATATGTATTTATTGATTTGGAGCACCGGGAGTAGGATTTAAAATTTGAGAAGACCAATTTCCACCATCAGGAATTCTTCCTGATGATTTTCCGCTTGTTTGTTGACCGAATGTATAGCTATCAATGGTTATATAATTGCCATTATTATCCTTGTAAAATAATCCAATTGCTTCCCCAGATGCAGAAAGATTAAACGGAGTGTGGATTTCTGTAATGACGGTATCACGACTATCGCACCAGATCATTAAAAACTTCTTCGGTAATATAAAAGTGTCTTTGGTAAATTGATATTGATCGTTTTGCCCAAGCTTTATCGAATCGGAAATAACCCAGTTTGTTGCAACTAAATGAAGGGTATCATTTCCTGGATTGTATAATTCTATCCAATCAGAAGGAATACCAAAATCATTACTAGCATTTACGGAGCCAGTAGCAACGAACTCATTTATCAATAGACTTCCCGCTCCAATTGAGTCAGATGGAATTACTGGATTTGTAGCGGGGATGAATTCTCTGTCCTTCGTGCATGACACAAAAATGGAGATAAGAATTAGTGGAATTAGGATTTTTTTCACTCGGCAAATATGTTAACCAATCGTCAAAAATAGGTTATTATAACATTACTTAAATGTTAAGTGGTTTAATACGTTTCTTCATGAAGATTATCAAACGAGTAGCAAGATCAGGATAATCGGTAATTAACCCCTCAACATCCATTGCGAATAATGTTTTCATCGCATCAATATCGTTATAAAAAGTAATCTTTACTATATCAATTTCTTGGGTATTTAATTGAGAATATTTAAAACTGATGCTATTATTCCCAAATTCGATGTCTTTATGGTTTATGAATTTCAATAGGTTCTATGCAATTTCCAATGATTTAGGTTATGATCTCAATTTTTAGTATTGTTGTATAACCAAAACACAAACAATAAAATGATGAAGACAATTACAAAGTACATTACCTTTCTATTAATTAGCTTTTCAAGTTTAACAAATGCGCAAAATAGTTCGCTAATAGTTTGGAAACCAGTTACTAAGCAGTCATTAGAGGCCTTGCCAAAGATGCGAAGAAGTAGTTTTCCGGAAACAGCATTCTACTATCAATTAGATCTAGTTCAACTAAAAGCAGCTTTGCAAAATGCTCCTGAACGTGGAAAATTTAAAGGTCAAAGCCCAATTGTTATTAGTTTCCCAAATTCAACAGGCGTTTTAGAAAAGTTTCGTGTTTGGGATTCTCCCATCATGCATCCTGATTTAGCTGCCAAATACCCGATGATTAAAACGTATTGCGCTCAAGGAATTGATGATCCTACAGCTACTATGCGTTTTAGTATTTCTCAATTGGGACTAAACACCTTTACTTTATCAGGAAAAGCAAGTACAAATTATATTGATCCATTTACATCCGATTTAAATTATTATATTGTTTATGATAAAGAATCATTGAAAGGTGTTCCGCAAAGTTTCGAATGTTTTACTGATGATGAACCGAATCTAATTTCATTAAGAAACGGCGTTGCAGGAATCCAAACAAATACAAATGATCAACTACTAAGAACGTTTCGTTTAGCGCAATCATGTAATGCTGAATACGGAAATAAATTTGCATTAACTCCCGGAACTGAAAAAGCTGATATCATGGCGCAGATGACACTTACTATAAATAGAGTAAATGGTGTTTACGAACGCGACTTGGCAATTACGCTTCAGTTCATTCCAAATAATGATACATTAATATTTTTTGGTAATACTGCAAACGATCCATGGACTACCGAATTCAATACTAAAACAGCTCAAACAATTGATTTACTAGTTGGTGTTACCAACTACGATATTGGGCATAATTTTAATACGTCAGGAGGTGGAAATGCAGGCTGTATTGGATGTGTTTGTTTAAGTACATCACAAACCGGAACACATAAGGGAAGAGGGGAAACAGGAAGTGCAAATCCAACTGGCGATGCATTTGATATTGATTATGTAGCACATGAAATGGGACACCAGTTTGGTGGATATCACACCATGAATACTTGCAGTAGAAGTGGAAATGGATTTTCGGAAGTTGAGCCGGCTAGCGGAACATCAATTATGGGTTATGCAGGAATTTGTTCATCTAACACACAAGCACATAGTAATGATGATTTTAATTATGTAAATATTGATAATATTTCTGCTAACGTTCAGCCTGGTGGAAACAGTACTTGTTCAGTAAACGTTCCGTTAGTTAATCAACCTCCTGTTGCAAATGCTGGAATTGATTTTGTAGTTCCAAAGGGTACGGCGTTTGTTTTGGAAGGAAGCGCTACCGACCCTGATGGCCTTGCTTCTTTAACGTATAATTGGAGCCAAAATGATCCTGCGCAAAGTCCTGGGAATGCTGCTCCGTTATCAACGTATGCTGTTGGTCCATTATATGATGTAATCCGTCCGCAAGTTTCTCCAAACAGGTATATGCCAAATTTAGCTAGTGTGGTTGCTAAAAATCTTACACCAACTTGGGAAGTTACGCCTTCTGTGGCTCGTACATTAAACTTTTCTTTTATTGTACGCGATAACGATGTGCTTGGCGGACAAACATCAGCCGATTTAATGAAAGTTACTGTGGATAATGCAGGGCCATTTATAGTAACCTCACAAAGTACTGCTACCAATTGGACGGCAGGATCCAGTGAAATCGTTACATGGAATGTTGCGGGAACAAATTCTGGTGCTGTAAATACAGCCAATGTAAATATTTATTTATCATTAGACAGTGGCTTCACTTATCCATTTGTACTTGCAGCGAATGTGCCAAATAATGGAACTGCAAACATTACTGTTCCTGCATCTGGCGCAACCACTACTAAAGGTAGAATTATGGTTCGCGGCGCAGGAAACATTTTCTTTGCATTAAATGGAAATTATATTTCAATCGTTTCGTCAGAATTTGTAATGAATTTTGGAACTTCGGTAATTAATACGTGCCCAGTTGATAGTGCCGTTTATAATTTCACCTACTCAACTTTTTTATCTTTTACAGATACAACCGTTTTTTCTGCATCAGGAAATCCAGCCGGGACTTCTGTAACGTTTACTCCTGATACCGTTATCAATGACGGAACGCAAGTACAAATGGTTGTTAATGGATTATCAGCAGCAGCACCTGGGATATATTCTATAACTGTAACAGGGACTTCTAATTCTGTTACTAAAACAACTAGTGTAACACTCACTATTGCTGATCCTAATCCTTCTGCTACCACGCTTACAAATCCTATTAATGGTTTAACAGCACTTCAATCTCCGTTAACGTTTGATTGGGCAAATGTTGCTTCTACAGGAGTCACTTATGAACTTCAAATAGCAACTGATTTAGCATTTACAACTATAATTACAGACACTATTACTGCAAATATTAATTCGTTTACAACTTCTAATTTGCAAAATTCAACTACCTATTATTGGCGAGTAAGAGCATTTACAGATTGTAGTGTTGGAACAAATTCAGCAGTGTTTTCATTTACTACTGGAAGCTGTAATACGTTAGCAAGTACTAATATTCCGATTGCAATTTCAAATCAGGGAACACCAACAATAATTTCTACATTATCAATTCCGGCAACAGGATTAATATCCGATGTTAATGTGATTGGATTAATAGGAACGCATTCTAGAATAAATAATTTAGCATTTAGGTTAACAAGTCCATCTGGAACTATTGTAACATTATTCGCTGCAATTTGTGCTTTTGAAAATGACTTTGATTGTAGTTTTGATGATGCTGCTACCCCAGGGCCATTACCTTGTCCTCCAATTGGCGGTGGAACGTATCAGCCACAAGCTCCACTTTCATTATTTAATAATGAGAATCCAAATGGTATTTGGACATTAACTGTTGTCGACGGCGCAACTGGTGGTGGTGGATCTTTAAATGGATGGGGACTTGAAATATGTACAACAACTGGTGGAGTAGGAATTGCAACATATACCGCTTCTTCAAGTATTTCTATTTTCCCTAATCCTACGGATGGCGTATTTACGATTACAACAAAAGGATTGTCAAATGAATTTTATGATGTAAAAGTGAGTAATGGTTTAGGTCAGATTTTGCAAACTAAAAATGTTAGTGCTAATACTGCGACTCAAATTGATTGCAGTAATTATCAATCAGGAATTTATTTTGTTACAGTTGCTGGAAATAAATCAACAGAGGTGCGAAAAATATTTATAACCCAATAATTAAATTAGTTTTAATTAATTCCTAAGAAACCTCGCTTTAGCGAGGTTTCTTTCGTTAACTTTATGTTGTAATTTTAAAAGAAAGGATGAATAAGTTTATATTAATCTTACTATTTTCTTTATTCTTTAATGGTACGATTCATTCGCATGATTCTAATCCTAAAGCAACTAAAACAAAGGAAAAGAAGACGTATTCCATTTCTGGAAAGATATTACAAACTTCATCTTATTGTGGAGGAGCGCGCCCCACTCAAGAGATAATTGATAAAATGGCAATTCCTATTGCCTATGAAGAAAAAAGGCTTTATATTAGAAAGGGAAAACTTAATAGTGCAAAATATAAAGTACTAAAAAGTTTTAGTTCAGATAAGGAAGGCAACTTTTCTTTTAGGCTTTCCAAAGGAACGTATTCGGTTATTGTTGCAGAGCAATTGAATGAAATTAAAAATGGAGATTTTGTTAACGTAAATCAAAAAGTGGATACGGTTTGTTTAAAAGAATGGTGGTTGAGCCCCTATTATTTATTAGAAGTAAAAAAGAAGAACATACAGCATTTAAACTTTATTTTCCATCACCGATGTTTTGTTACCAATGATATTCCTTGTTTAACGTTTACTGGGCCATTTCCTCCTTAGTAGGCATGTAAATTATCTTTTAATTTACTTAACAATTAAATTAATATTTCCTTAACCGATATGAAATAATAAACATGTTTTTTTGCCACTCATAAAAATAGATGGTAAATGGAGAATGAACTAATTTGTAGATCCTGTAAAGAAGTTATGGACCGAATTAAAAAAACAAAATTTGATAGGGTAATAGATCTTATTTTTTTTAGGCGATTGGAGTTTCGTCGATTTTATTGTTGTGGATGCATGAAAAGTAAATTATTATCGAAATTTAGTTATGAAAAACGAAAAATAATTCAATACTAGTTTTCATTTATTATACATTAAAGGGCATTGTATTTTTTTTGTCTCCTCTAAGGATTTTCCACATTACTCCTAAATAAATTAGAAATAGAAAAGTGTTAATTGAATAGTAGTAAACTGGTATTTCCGGAATAAATTTTCTAAGAACTAAGCTTAAAATCCAAACGAGAATAGCAGAGCCTATAAATAATGATATTTTTTTTAGGTCATAAGGAATGGGGAAAATGTTTTGGCCAATCTTGTAAGATAGTAGCATCATACTTGCATAGCAGATTAATGTTGCCCATGCTGCCCCAGTATAACCCATTTTAGGAATAAGCCAAAAGTTAAAAACGATAGTTATGATGGCTCCGTAAATGGAGAACCAAGCCCCGTACTTAGTTTGCTCCGTTAGCTTATACCATAAACTTAAATTAAGATAAATCCCCAAGCAAAGATTTGCTAATAATAAAATTGGAACAACATTTAAACCTCCATAAAATTTGGGGCCAATAAATATTTTGACAATATCGATGTAAAGCATCACAACAAGAAAGATTGCACTGCAAATCAGTACAAAATAATTCATCACATTCGCAAAAAGTTGTTTGCTATTTTCTTTATGTTGCTGTGCAAAGAAAAATGGCTCAGAAGCATAGCGAAATGTTTGTACAAAGAGCGTCATTAAAATACTTAGTTTGTAACATGCACTATAGATTCCTAATTGCTGCATTGCAGTAGCTTTATCTGTAACCAGATATTTCAATATAGCACGATCGAGTGTTTCATTAATCATTCCTGCAAATCCAGCTATAAGAATTGGGAAAGCATAGATCAGCATTGCTTTTAGAAGTTCTTTATCTAAAGGGAATTTTATTTTTCTAAAATCTGGTAATAAAAGAAATAATGTTATTGAACTTGAAATTAAATTAGCAAGAAATACATAACCTACTCCTATTGAAGGGCTGTAGCAAAATAGAAGCCATGAATCTGGTTGATGCTTTGCAATTTCGGGTAATATTAAGAGGAATAATACATTGAATCCTATATTTAAAAAGATGTTCAACATTTTTAATCCAGCAAATAATTTTGCTTTGCCAAGCTGACGTAATCGAGCAAAGGGTAATGCGGTTAATCCATCGAACGCTAAAATCAATGCAAACCAAATGATGTATTCCGAATGATTTGGATAGCCCAGACTATTAGCGATAGTTTGAGAGAAGAGAATTAAAATACCTGATAATATGGAGCTGCTAATTAATAAGGTGCTTAATCCATTTCCAAAAACTTTGTCTTTATCACCTGTTTTTGATGAGAAATGGAAAAATGCCGTTTCCATACCAAAGGTAAAAAGGATCATTAAGAAGGTTACATAGGCATAATATTCCGAGACTACTCCATATTCTCCTGGTGTAAAAATCCTTGTATATAGGGGAACCAACAAATAGTTTAACAGCCGACCAACAATACTGCTTAGTCCGTAAACGGCTGTTTGACCTGCTAATTTTTTTATTTGGCTCAAGGTTGTATTGTCGAAACTTCTGCGAAACTACAAAACGGTTCGAATTGAAACGAATTGTTTACTAGAATGAATTTAAATGTTTTCTTAAATGATATAGTGAATAAGTTCAAGGAGTTTTATTGATTATTACTTATTTTATTATTTCAAATTTTATTAAACTATTTTCAGAAGTAATCTCCATTATTTCAATTCCACTTACCTTCGCTCTGGCTGGTCCTTTTTTACACCAATCAATAAAGAGAGTTAGTTGATCATTATTTCCAACTGCTTCAATCATTATTGATTTATCTTCTTGATTCTTTACGAAACCTTTTATGCCAAATTCATTTGCTTTTTGAAATGTATGTTTTCTAAAAAAAACTCCTTGTACTTTTCCAAAAACTATTATTCGTACATGGCGTTGAGAATTTTCAGAAATCATTACTTTGATTTAAAGGATGCTTTTCGTTTTTCTAAAAATGCAGTTGCACCCTCTTTAAAATCTTCTGTTGAAAAACATCTTCCAAATTGATCAATCTCAAGTTGAAAACCATCTTGTTTTTTATCGTAATATGCATTTACAGTATTTATAATTTCACTAACTGCAATTGGCGCTTGAGCCATTATTTTATTTAATATCTCACGGCATTTATCTAATAATTGTTCTTGCGGAACAACATAATTCACTAATTGTAAACGATATGCTTCTTGCGCATCAATTATATCAGCACTCATTAACAGTTCCATTGCTTTTGCTTTACCAATTAACTGTGTTAAGCGCTGTGTGCCACCGTAACCTGGGATCAATCCAAGCTTAACTTCAGGCTGACCAAACTTCGCATTTTCAGAAGCAACACGCATGTGGCAAGCCATGGCGAGTTCACAACCTCCTCCTAATGCAAAGCCATTTACAGCAGCAATTACAGGCTTCGAACATTGTTCAACCGAATTAAAAACGCCATGACCATGTGCTGATAATACTTTTGCTTCCTGTGTTGTGTAGGCTGCAAATTCACTGATATCCGCTCCAGCAATAAATGCTTTATTTCCAGCGCCAGTAATAATTATGGAACGAACTCCCGAATCTTTTTCAGCGGCAGCTATTGCTTGTCCTACCTCTGCAATAGTTTCTTTATTTAAAGCATTAAGTTTGTCAGGACGATTGATAGTAATTAAAAGAATACCATCAGTGCATTCAGTAAGTATGTTATTGTAACCCATAAGATTTTATTTTTTAATAAAAAACCATTAAAAATTGCGATTTGTTTCGACCCATTTCGTAATGTAGGAAATGATAACTTTAGTGTCCGTTCCAGGAGAGAATAATTGTCCGCAACCTATAGTTTGAAGTTTTTTCATATCCTCATCGGGGATAATTCCACCGCCAGTAAGTAAAACATCATTAATATTTTTACTTTTCATCATTTCAAGGATTCGAGGAAAAACCGTCATATGGGCGCCAGAAAGGATACTTACCCCAATTACATCTACATCCTCTTGCATTGCAGCATTCACTACCATCTCTGGTGTTTGACGTAACCCTGTATAAATCACTTCCATACCTGCATCTCTCAAGAATGAAGCAATTACTTTAGCGCCACGATCATGACCATCAAGGCCAACTTTTGCAATGAGAACTCTTATTGGACGATTCATTGTACAAAAATGGAAAAATTAATGAAACGGAGTTGAAGTTTTATCATAATCAAAATGTAATTCTTTAAATTTTAAGATATTTTAGGTGGCAAACGTTATTGGATTTATATATTTAGACAACTGCCATAACAAGTTGTACATAAAAAGTGGTTCCTAATCCTTCTTTAGTTTCAAATGTAATGGTCCCACCCATCGATTCAAGCATGTTCTTTACCATTGCTAATCCTAATCCAGTCCCACCAGTTTTAGTTGTGAAATTAGGTGCAAATATATTTTCTATTTCGTATTCCGAAATCCCTTCTCCGTTATCTTCTATTGCGATTTGACACATTTCATTTTTTGATGAAACAATAATATTAATTTTGCCTTCTCTGTTGTTAGGAATTGCCTGAATAGCATTCTTTAGCAAGTTTGAAAAGATCCTTATTAGCTGATCTTTATCGGCAATCACTAAAAGGGTAGACTTAGGTTTTATAAAACTGATTTCTGTTTTCTCTGATTCATTGTATAAATCAACTGTTTTTTCAAGTACAGATGTAAGATTTACACTTTTATATTCAGGTTTTGGCATTTTTGCAAAGCTGCTAAATTCTGTTGCTATATTCGATAATGAATCAATTTGTTCAATCAATGTTGCACAAATTCGTTGAAGCATTTCATCTTTATTAGGTCGATCATCTAACCAAGCGCGTTGTAGGTGTTGCACTCCTAATTTCATTGGAGTTAATGGATTTTTAATTTCATGGGCAACCTGTTTCGCCATTTCGCGCCAAGCACTCTCCCGTTCTGATTTAGCTAATAATTCAGCACTTTGCTGTAAGGCCAAAAGCATACGATTGTATTCATTAATTAGGGCGCCAATTTCGTCACGACGTTTCCATTTTATGGGTTCATTAACTGTTCCTAACTTAGTTCTTTTAATACTTTGTTGAATAATTTGTAATGGTTCAGTAATCCTATTAGAAATAGCAAACGCCAGTAAGATCGCAATACTAAATAGCAGAACGTAAATATTAATTAATGCTACAAGAAAAGTGCTAATATCACGATCTAGCTCTGATTCTTTAGCAAAATAAGGTAAATTTAAATATCCAATAATTTTATTTTCTGCATTTCGTATCGGTTCATAAGCAGAGATATATGATAACTTTCCAATATTTTCTGTTTGTACAATCAATGCTTTTTGGTTAATCGTTAATCGTTGAAGCGCTTCTTGATTGATAAGCGGAGCAATTAGATTTTGATCATAAATTTTTGGTTGTGAAGAATATAAAAGTCGACCGCTTAAAGCATAAATATTAAAATCAAGGGATAAAGTATTTGAAAGTTGCGAAAATGAATACATAAGTTCATCACCTAAATTTTGGCCTAAATTTTCGTTGTTACCTAATTCATTTTGTACTAATACTAAAACATTATTAATATTTTCTTTAATATGAGTATTTTGCGCTTGAGAATAATTTTTATAGATATAAGTTACTGTTGAAACGCCTATTAATACTAACGTGGCAACAACAATCGAGACAACTGTAAGTTGAATTCTACTTTTAAAATTTACTTGAAGATGAAATCCACTTCTTACCCATTTTACGAAAAGAAATAAAACGATAAACATTAAACTAAAGCAGGTAAATATGTATGAAAAAAGCGTAATAAAAACTAATGATCCTTGACAAGGGATACTAACGATAATTAATCCTAAAGTACCAAAGCGATAAAATAAATGCGAATAATTATCGAACGAAGAAAATCGCATCCCATTTAACCCTTTGAAGTATTCTTTGTAAGGCTCTTGCGTTAAGTAGTAATTATAGGAGCCTTGTTGAGTTATAAGTTTTCCTTGCTGGTAACGAGCATAAGAGTATTCGCTTACGTCACGTTGAGTAACTACCTTGTTACTTAGAAGTAAATCAGGAAATCCATTTCCTTCTCTAATAAAACGGGCATTAAGCTCGATAATTACCTTTCCTAGTTTGACATTATTTTTCTTAACATTTATTTTTCCTAAGTAAGAAAGTTGTCCCGCAGAATTTGGTAAAAAGTAAAAGTTACTTCCCAAAGTGGGCCTTCCAGATTCATTAATATTTTTATTTATTTCATCAATATTCCAGGATGGATCCCCAGCTTTATTTATTGGGATATCGGTATTCGTAAAATATTTAAAATTTATTTCATATCTTCCTAAGTAACCATTAAAATATTGTCGAATTAGTTTTCGGTTTAGATCGTCAAATATGGCAGCAGTTGAAATTTCTTTTGGTGGAGGTATACTAAAGAATAATTGTAAAGAAAGGTCATTTTCCATCTTTTTTTCAATATCCTCAAATAAATATTCAGCAACTAGATCTTGTTCATTTTCTAGTTTGGCTGCGTAGAACTCACGTTTTTCATTTTCTTTTGTATTATTAAAAGAATAAATTATTTGTGCGGCATAAATTGAAAAGCCTAATATAACTAATACCATTCGAGAAAATGAGAATAGTCTTCTGTCAGTTCCACGTATATAACTTATAAATAATATTAGAGAATTTGTTAAAAGAAAGGCACTTACTCCATAGTCACCAAATAAATTTGTATCTCTAAAACTTAATAATAGCATTAGGAATATCCCCTGTGAAATAAGAAACAAAATGCTTATAGAACCAAAACTAAAATTTGTTTTTCTGATATATTGAACGCCACCATCACACATCAAGTAAAAAATAATTAGTAATATCCCAATTACTAGCATTCCTATTAAACTATATCCATTTATAGCGAATACATTAATAATGTTGAATGATATTTGAGAATTAATTATTAATCCACTAAGCAAATAATTTATAAAAACTGAGAATAAAAAAGTGACAAGAAATATAAATACTACTTTAAAAGAAGACAAGGTGAATAAAACGGGTTTATTTTCGTTCGGCTTCGCATTAAAGAAATTGTAAAGGAAAATAATTATTAAACAAAATAAAGTAACAGATAAAAGCAAATCACCTAGCGAATTCAAAAGAAAGGAGCTTGCATAATATTTAGGACTAAATAATTCACTTTCATATAACGGCATAGGAAAATGAAATTGTACCATTGCATAACGAATAGCAATTAAAGCAAGTAGAAGTACAAATCCTAATTTTAATTTGGCTTTCCCCCAGTGAATTAATAAATCTAAGGTAGCAAGAATCAAAAAGAAAATACCTATCGCATATAGTACGGGAACTTCATTAGAAGATGGGATTATCTTTAAGTCAGGAGAAAATGAAAGTGAGAATAAATAATTATTTTTTTTATCGGTAATTGCCCATGTTCCAGCAGCAGGACTTTGAAAAAGTCGAGTGTCATCTGGCAAATTTAATATTGGATTAAAAGAGTTTACCAAATATTTATTTTGGAGTATATATTGTTGTTTTATTGGAAGTAAGCCAATTAATTGATGATTGTTGACTTTATTTATTAAAACGTAATACCAGCCGTTTTCAATAAATGAAATTTTTCCTGATACTAATTCCGATAATTGAATGGAGTCTACACATGTTTTATTGTCCGACCAAAAATGTAGTGAACCTTTATCGTAAAGAAAAATGGCACTTCCTTCAGGAATATTTTCATGATTAAGTTGAGCAGCAATTAATCGTTCAGTAAGCCAAGTTTTAGAAAGCGATGGCTCTAAATGATTCATCACTACATTTAGTTGCTGAATTTGATCCTGTAATTTTTCCTGTGCTTGTTCGGCCAATTGAGCAAATTGTAAAGCATTGCGCTCTTGGCGGTCTTTTAAATAAATAGCAGCTCCAATCGCAAGTATTGCAAAAGATAGGAGCCATAATACACGATATCTAATTGGCATAACATTTCAAAGGTATTATTTGCCATCATTTCATGGGTGTATTTTGCAGATTTTTTTCAACCTGCTTTTGTTGGAGCATAAAGCTGATAATATTCATTTTATTGCCAAGAATTTCAGTTACTTTTGTTGAATGATACAGGCTACAGTAAATACAGGTAACGGCTATAGTTACGAGGAAAAAAATGGTTCTATATATATTAATGGTGAAGAGTTAATTTTAGACTTAAAAAAATTAAAATTAGGATATTATCATATTTTGTTGAATGGTAAATCATATAATATTGAGGTTTTAGAGTCTATTAAAAGTACAAAGTCTCATCAAATTAGGATAAATGGGAAGGTTTTTGACGTTCAATTACGCGATCGCTATGATAAATTGTTACATGAACTTGGATTAGATGTAAATGCTTCACAGAAGATCGCTGATCTTAAAGCTCCAATGCCTGGTTTAGTAGTAGATATTCCAGTAGCTGAAGGGCAGGAAGTGAAAAAAGGTGAAACATTGTTGATTCTTGAAGCTATGAAAATGGAAAACACTTTAAAAGCAGTAGCAGATGGAATCGTTGGAAAAATTAATGTGAGAAAAGGTCAGGCAGTGGAGAAGAATGAAGTTCTTATTCAATTAGGATAAAATTATTTTTTTAAACAGTAATAAATAAATTTAATCATGAATCAATCACACAATAGACGTGCATTTTTACGTACAGCAGGACTCGCAACAGCTGGAGCCTTAGTGTTAAATGGAAGTAAATTTTCTTTAGCGAAAGGGTTATTAATGGATGGACCGGCATTTTCATTAGCGCCACTTCCTTATGCTTTCAATGCATTGGAACCACATATTGATGCCCTGACAATGGAGATTCATCATGATCGACATCATAAAGCATATGTTGATAATTTTAACAAAGCATTAACAGAAAATAAAATTACAGAACCCTCTTTGGAAAAAATTTTAGCTTCAGTTTCTACGATGCCGATGGCAGTTCGAAACAACGGAGGAGGGCATTATAACCATACTATGTTTTGGCAAATGATGAAGCCCGACGGTGGCGGATTACCTACAGGAAAAGTTTTGGAGGCAATCAATGGAGCGTTTGGTAGTGTTGATGTTTTTAAAGCAAAGTTTTCGGAAGCAGGGAAAACACGATTTGGCTCTGGGTGGGCTTGGTTGTTGAAAGATAAAGAGGGTAAATTGCAAATCGGTTCAACACCCAATCAAGATAATCCATTGATGGATATTACAGAGGTAAAAGGAACACCAATTCTGTGTATGGATGTTTGGGAGCATGCCTACTATTTAAAATATCAAAACAAGCGTGCTGATTATATTTCAGCTTTTTGGAATGTTGTTAATTGGGATGAAGTAGCTGCACGCATTTAAAAGGTTTGTGATATTTACATTAACGAAGAAAGGCGATCCATTGGATCGCCTTTCTTCGTTAATGTAAATAATTTTATACTAGTGCAATATCAAATTGAACGAGATCAACAAATTCCTGAACACGTTCTTTCACTTCAATATCAGTTAAGCTTATAACTCTTTCTAATCCGAATTTCTCAACACAAAAAGAAGCCATTGCAGATCCGTAAATAACAGCACGCTTCATGCTTTCAAAAGAAATCTCACGAACACTACTTAAGTAACCAATAAATCCACCAGCGAAAGTATCACCAGCACCTGTCGGATCAAAAACATCTTCTAATGGTAATGCTGGAGCAAAGAAAACTTGATCTTCATGGAATAAAAGTGCACCATGCTCGCCTTTCTTTATGATAAGATATTTAGGTCCCATCTTAAGAATTTTTCTTGCAGCCTTAACTAATGAATATTCTTCCGTTAATTGACGCGCTTCTGCATCATTAATTGTAAGTACGTCCACCATGCTAATTGTTTTTAGTAAATCATCCATTGCAATTTCCATCCAAAAATCCATGGTATCCATCACGATTAGCTTCGGACGATTTTTCATACGTTCAATAACCATCATCTGAATACTAGGCATTAGGTTCCCTAACATCAAAAACTCGCAATCCTGAAACGACTCTGGAATAATTGGATCAAAAGTGCTTAATACGTTCAATTGGGTGTCGATTGTATCACGAGAATTCATGTCTTCATGGTATTTTCCTGACCAAAAGAAGGTTTTTTCACCTTTTTTAATCTGAAGACCATCCGTATGAATCCCTTTTTCTTCAAAAGTTTTGATCATTTCAGTAGGGAAATCTTCTCCTACAACGGATACAAGGTTAATGTCTTTTTTGAAATAAGAGGCTGATATTGAGGCGTAAGTAGCCGCGCCACCAATTATTTTATCTGTTTTACCGAAGGGGGTTTCGATGGCATCAAAGGCGACCGTACCGATTACTAGAAGACTCATGAGTAGATTATGCTAAATTTTCCTTGCAAAGATATTTGTAAATCCGTTCTGTTGTCTTACTTTTGCAGCCCGATACAATAAAAAGACTGTTTAAAATCAGGATTTTTGCCAAATCGGTTGCCCAAAGGCAAAATGTTCTTCTCTTTTTGATCCCAACACGTGTTTTAGTCATGAAGTTAAGCGTAAGCGCACACTTCATGGCGGTTTGAGTTTGTCGGATAATCTTCTCCTTGTTAATGCAAAGAGAAGGTTTATTCCTTCTTAGCTCAGCTGGTTAGAGCACATGACTGTTAATCATGGGGTCCCTGGTTCGAGTCCAGGAGAGGGAGCGGTGAAGTAGACCATGCAGCGAGCTATGCTCTGCTGCATGGACACTTCACCGTCCCGAAGTCTGAAATGAGCGTAGCGAATTTCTGTACTTCGGGACGGGATATAAAAGAAAAAAAGACCTGATTCATTATTGAGTCAGGTCTTTTTTTTATCTAATATTGTATAAACAGGTCTTCGTTTTTTATCGAGACTATAACATTTTTTAAATGGAACACCCTAAATACACAACATATGTGTTGTACAGTTTAAAAGATCACCAATTTTATATTGGATATACGGCGAATTTTAATCAGCGAATGTTGGATCATGAAGCAGGTAAAACAAAAAGCACTGCACCTCGAAGACCATTTCAAGTAATTTTTTGCGAGTATTATTTTTCTAAAGAAGATGCAATGCGAAGAGAAATGTATTTCAAAACGTCAGCGGAAAAAAAAACATTAAGATTAATGCTGAGAGAAAGTTTGAAAGAGATAAAACAAATCAAAATCTAAATTCGATTTAATAAGGATGAAGTCAACGTACTTCCTGCAAGTCAACGTACTTCCTGCAAGGATGAAGTCAACGTACTTCATCCAAGTCAACGTACTTCCTGCAAGGATGAAGTCAACGTACTTCCTGCAAGGATGAAGTCAACGTACTTCATCCGTAAATTCCTTAATTCGCCTTCCTTACAAACTTCGTTAAAATCACAATCTGTTGTCCTTCGATTTTACCTTCGATTTGATCTGTATTATCTGCAACTATTCTGATATTTTTTACTACTGTACCAATCTTTGCATTGATTTGAGAACCTTTTACATCAAGTGATTTAATTAGTGTAATTGTATCACCAGTATTTAAAAGTGCTCCATTGCAATCGCGATGCATATCATCACTATTTGACTCTAGATGATCACCCGATACTTTTGCCCATTCTAAATTATCATCGTCTAAATATATTTGATCAATTAAGTCGGCAGCCCACGTTTCGTTTTTCATTCTATTAAGCATGCGCCAAGCCATCACCTGTACTACAGGAACTTCACTCCACATGCTACCACTCAAGCAAGACCAATGCTTCATATCAAGTTCTTCTTTTTTCTCGATTTGGTTCAAGCATTTCTCACAAACATAAATACTGCTATCCAATTGTGATCTGCGATCGGAAAACAAAGTATAATGAGTTAAGTTATTAGTTGATCGACAAAGTTCACAAGCATTATTGCTACGATCCTTTATTTCTGTTTCGAATGACATAATTTTTATTAAGGTGGAAATTTACACATTTTTTGTCTATGTAGTGTTTTTTTTAAAAATATATGCAGAGAAATCATGGATTTTAAATTGATGATTTCTATGCTTATTTTAGGAAAAATTCAATTAACCTAAATCTATTTTGATGCTAATTGTATTCTTTCGTTTTGAAATAAATACAATTGTATTTGAATAATCCAACTTAAAGCACTATTTTTAGAACGTTCTACAGCTATAAATAATATTACAGCTCAAAAACTTTATGAGGATATCGGATTCATAAAACAAGAGCCTAGCCGATCAGCATTTACTTATAGAATTTCGCTGCTAAAATTCAAAAAATTATTTAATTCAAAACTAAAAATTAAGTAAGTCCTAACCAAAAATATATTCTAGATTTAGATTAGTATCCGATGAAGTGTTTTTATTTATATTTTTTATCTAAAAGCCTAATGCTATCTTTAAGCGGTTATAGTTTAATGAAAAATATTTTAAATTGTTTAGTAACAAGATCTAAAAATTAATGAAAAGAATTTTATTGCTAATTGTTTTATTATTTTCAAATATTGAATCCTATTCACAAAATTGGGATATTAATACATTAAGAAAAATTAATCTTAATAGAAACAAATCGTTAGATGAATCTTTTAAAGTAATAACAAATTCAGTGTCACCTGTATCAATTGGAATTCCAGTTGGACTATTGACTTACGGATTAATTAAAAGAGATTCAATCACTATGCATAAAGCTATTTATATAGGAGAATCTTTAATTATTGGAGCGGTTTTCTCAACTATTATAAAAAAAACAGTTAAAAGAGATCGACCATCGGTTACCTACCCCGATATACAGAATGTGGTTCATGGAGGTAGTTATTCTTTTCCATCAGGGCACACTTCGGAAGCATTTTCTTTTGCAACATCTATTAGCATAGCGTATCCTAAATGGTATATTATTGCACCAGCCATGTTATGGGCAAGTGGGGTTGGATATTCACGTATGCACTTAGGGGTACATTATCCTACCGACGTAATAGGAGGGGCTATTTTAGGTGGCGGATCTGCATATTTAACTTACGTACTTAACAAGTGGATAAATAATCACCACAAATAATTTATTTCTAATGAAGCAATTATTTAATAATAAACTCCTAAAAATACTTTCTCTTTATATTCCTTTTTTAATCCCTTCTTTAGCATTTTCTCATAGTAATGATGGAAACGATAGTTTACGGATTACCGATCCAGCAAATTATACACTTCCTAAACCTTTTAGTTTTGTAACAAATGTTCCAAACGATATTGCGAAAATATTTTCTGCTCCTTTTCATAAAAAAAACCTTGGTGGCTTTTTAATTACTCTTGGTACAACTGTTATTCTATTACCATACGATCAGGATGTATCGAGGGAGGTTAAACGTTTTTGTGAGCGAAATGGACTTGCTTCAAAAGAGGATTTTAATTCGCCAGTTCGATTTAAGGATGCCCGAATAATAAAAATTCCTCAAAATATAAATTCAGCGTTTTATCAATTAGGAGAGGGTGGAACCTCTATGATTGTTGTAGGTGGGTTGTATTTATTTGGCAGGATTAAACATGATAAAAAATCAATATGTGTTGCCTCTGATTTAACGGAATCACTAATTACGATGGGTGTGGTTACCCAAATATTGAAAAGAGTAACAGGAAGAGAAACTCCATTAAAGGCAACGACCGATGGAGGTGAATGGCGACCGTTTCCATCATTTACAGCCTTTCAAAAAAATACTCCTAATTATGATTCATACCCAAGTGGACATTTAGCATCCATGTCAGCAACAGTGTCTACTTTAATTTTAAATTATCCAGAGAAGAATTGGATTAAAATAGTTGGTTGCAGTTTGGTAGGGTTAACTGGCTTATCAATGATTAATAATGATGTTCATTGGATAAGTGATTATCCTTTAGCAATTGCGTTAGGCTATCTTTCTGCAAAAATTACTTTTAATAGAAATCATAAAAAGCCAATAGAAAAATTAATTCCAATAAATTAAATATTTTTAAAAATCAAGCCAATATTTCAGCTAATATTTCATGAGATTTAATTCGCATTCCTTGCGTGTGGTGCAATTCATAGTATCCAACTAATGCATCTAATAATTGTTTTCTTTCAATACCACTGAAATTAATTTCTTCCGAGTCTTCTAGCGAGATGGATAGTAATGTATCAAATTTTTCGGAAAGAGTAATTGATAAAAAATAGGGATGCATGGGTTTGGTTTCTTGAAAAATTCCTTCCTGCATATCAAAATACGGCGATAATTTACTAAATCGACCATTTGGATAAAATCCTAAATACCTTGTTAGTGATAACATAAAACTTAAATGAAATCTACTAACAGTATTAGGATGAATATCCAACATTTGGATTGCATGATCAATATAATGAAACAATTCAGGATTAGTTTCTTCTTCACGAATACTACGGTATAATAGTTCGCCAAGAAAAATTGCAATAGTCGTTTTAATAGTGTCGTAAGGAATATTCTGAAGTGGGGGTGATGCATTTACTTCAGATACACGATGAAGGCCTCCAGGCTTTTTAAAATATGCAACAATTTCAAGAATAGATAATGGTTGAAAAAGGTTGTGGGCATAACGTGCTTTCTGCTTTCGCACTCCATTAATAAGAAATGATTGCATGCCTTTTGATTCAGTATATGCTTTTACAATAATACTTGCTTCTGCATATTCCGTTACATGTAATACAATACCTCTTGTTTTTTCTATCATCTCAACGTTAAATCCAAAATATTTTAAAAGGCAATTAAAACAATAATTTTAAAATATCCTGACCAATATCTTTTCTATAGTATTCATAATCGTAATGAATAATTTTCGCAGAAGCATATGAAGTCGCTATAGCATCTTCTAATGTATCAGCCAAAGATGTAAGAGCAAGAACTCTTCCTCCATTGGTTACAACTTCTCCGTCAATTAATGCTGTTCCTGAATGAAAAATAAAAGTATTCGTTGTTTTATCAAGTCCGGAAATTGGAAATCCTTTATCAAAATTGCCAGGGTATCCGCCTGAAACCATTACCACAGTTGCTGCAGCTCGTGGATCAATTGACAATGTAATAGTATCTAATTTTTCATTTGCCACAGCTTGAAATAATTCAACAAGATCATTTTGAATTCTTGGAATAACAACTTCCGTTTCTGGGTCGCCCATTCTACAATTATATTCTATCACAGATGGGTTCCCATTATCATTCATTAATCCAAGAAAAATAAATCCTTTGTATGAAATATTTTCTTTTATTAGTCCATTAATAGTTGGTTGAATTATTTGCTCTTCTACTTTTTTAATAAATGCATTGTCGACAAATGGTATTGGCGAAACGGCTCCCATCCCACCTGTATTTAATCCTTTATCTCCATCACCAATACGTTTGTAATCTTTAGCTTCGGGAAGTATTTTATAATTTTTTCCATCTGTTAACACAAAAACCGAAACTTCAATACCTTTTAGGAACTCTTCAATAACCACCTTTTCGCTTGCTTTACCAAATTTTTTATCAGTAAGCATTGACTTCAATTCTGCTTTCGCATCTTCTAAATAATCAGTAATAATAACACCTTTACCAGCAGCTAATCCATCAGCTTTTAAAACATAAGGTGCGTTTATTTTCTCTAAAAATTTATATCCATCTTCTAAATAATTTGCAGTAAAACTTTGGTAGGCAGCAGTTGGTATTCCGTTACGAATCATAAACGCTTTGCTAAAATCTTTGCTACCTTCTAATTGCGCTCCAGCAGCCGAAGGGCCAATCACTGAAACAATTTTTAGCTGATCGTCGTTTTCAAAAAAATCCACAATCCCTTTTACTAATGGATCCTCTGGCCCAACAATAACCATTGAAATACTTTCTTTTACCACTATTTCTTTTATGCCTTCAAAATTGTTCGGCATAACATTAATATTTGTCCCACATTTAGCTGTTCCAGGATTTCCGGGAGCGATAAATAATTGTGTGCAAAATTTACTTTTCTTTAACGATTGAGCAAAGGCATGCTCACGACCACCAGAACCTAATAAAAGAATATTCATGATTTAATAATATCTATACTGCAAAGTAACAGATTCTATCCATTACATTTCATTTTTATTAAACGATATTAATACTTTATAGGAACTTTCATATTGTAAAACATAAATGAATAGATATCAGTTATTTCATCTATTGCTTTGCTTAATGGTTTTCCTGCTCCATGTCCGGCTTTTACATCTACACGAATTAAAACAGGATTTGTTCCTACCTGATGTTCTTGTAAAGTAGCAATATATTTAAATGAATGAGCTGGAACAACACGATCATCATGATCCCCTGTCGTAACTAATGTTGCAGGATAAGGAAGTGTTGAAATATTATGTAACGGTGAATATCTAATCAAGTTATTAAAGTGTACAATAGTATCACTTGAACCATATTCAACCATCCACCCCCAGCCAACAGTGAATTTTTGATAACGTAACATATCCATCACACCAACAGCAGGAAATGCAACTTTAAAAAGATCAGGTCGTTGATTAATTACAGCACCTACTAATAATCCACCATTAGATCCACCTTGAATTGCTAAATAATCAGGTGAGGTATATTTTTCATTTACTAGATATTGACCTGCAGCAATAAAATCATCAAAGCTATTTTGCTTTTTCAAGAGCATTCCGCCTTTATGCCAATCCTCGCCATATTCTCCACCGCCACGAATATTTGCCATCGCAAAGATTCCTCCATTTTCTAACAAAACAATTCTAGATGCAGAGAAGGTAGGAGTCATGTTTATATTAAATCCTCCATAGCCGTAGAGCAGTGTTGGGTTTTGCCCTGTTTTTTTTAATCCTTTTTTATGAACCATAAACATGGGAACTTTTGTTCCATCCTTGCTTGGATAAAAAACTTGTTCAGTAATGTAATCATCAGAATTAAATTTCACTCCTGATTTTTTAAACAAAAGCACTCTATGATTATCGATATGATAACGATAAATTGTTGCTGGAGTTGTAAAGGAACAGAATGTAAAAAATACTTCACGTTCATTTTTAGAACCCTCAAATCCTGATGCTGTACCAATTCCTGGAAGTGCAATTTCATTTTCTTGTACTCCCTCAAACGAATATAAATAAACATGTGAAGAAACGTCTTGAAGATAATTTAAAATTAAGCGATTCCCTGTAGAAGTGGCATTCTCCAAAAGATATTTTTTCTCTGGAATAATAACTCTTGCTTGTTGTAATAATGGTTTTTGCGGTACAAAGAGATCTAAGTCAATAGTGAGTATCTGATTGTTAGGTGCATTATAATCCGTTTTTACAAAAATACTACTTCCGTAATTTTCAATTATTGAATAGCTATTATCAAATCCTTTAAAAAGTAATTTTAATTTATCCTTTGGCTTTGATAAATCTTGATATAAAATTTGCGTTCCATAAGTTCCTTGTAAAACATATATAAAAAGATATTTGTTATCTTCTGTAGTTTGAGTTCCAAAATAACGAAGTGGATGTTCTTTGTCTTCATATATTAATTCATCTGATTTTTGTGATGTATTTAATTTATGATACCAGATTTGATGATTTTCATTCTTACCACTTAGCTCAGTTCCTTTACCAGGTTCTTGATATCTGCCATAATAGAATCCATCATTATTCCATGAAGCACCAGAAAATTTTACCCACTTTAATTCATCTTTTAGATCTTTACCTGAAGCAATTTCTTTTATACGAATTGTTTGCCAGTCTGAACCAGATTGATTAATTCCATATGCACAATATTTTTTATCATTTGAATATCCTAAGATTGTTATTGCAGATGTTCCATCGGCACTAATTTTATTTGGATCAATAAATACTGTAGGAGCTCCATTTAATCCTTTCTGAACACAATATACGGATTGATTTTGTAATCCATCATTTTTGGTATAAATGTAATACTCACCGATTTTATCTGGAATCCCGAAACGTTCGTAGTTTACTATTTCAGAAATACGATCATGTATTTTTGAACGAAATGGAATTTTATTTAAATACTCATACGTAGTTTTATTTTCATTCTCAATCCAATCTTTTACATCTGCAGCAGAATCATTTTCAAGCCATCGATAAGGATCAGAAATAACTTTTCCATGGTAATTATCTTCTTGAGAAACTTTTTTGGTTAAAGGATATTTCACTTCTAAATTTTGTGCGTTAAGATGGGTAATAAGAATTATTGAAAAAAAAATGCTTACTAGTAATTTACTTTTCATATTGATTTTTTGAAATATTATTTAAACTTTAGTTCCTGCTCGTTAACTGTAAATTGTGATTTTATTTCTCCGTTTTTTCCTAAAGTCATCATTTTTAGTTTGCGATTATTTTCTTCACCACTAATATTTATTGTGGCAAAATTATTTTCCATTACTAAAGTTTTTGGCTCACGGAAACTATTTTGCATTTCGGGTTTTCCTGTTAAGTCATATGGTTTTGATGAAAGAGCTGATGTGCAGATGTCATATAATTTATATCCGCCTTTCGGTTGCCATCCAATCACCTCCGAAAAATGACGATCTCCAGTTAGAAATACAACACCTTCTATCTTATAATTTACAATGAAACTCATTAGATTATTAAATTCACAAGGATAGTGACGTAAGCATTCTTTTTCTGCAATAGGATTTAAAACTTCGTTTCCAACTGCAATAAATTTAAAAGTTGCTTTCGAACTAACTAAACTATTTTCTAACCATTCTAATTGTTTTTCTCCAAAAAATTCTTTCTCACAATTTGGTTTACCAGCTATCGAATCTTTAAGTTCATTGGGCGAACGATGTGTTCTATCATCCGTAAGAAAAAATTCACAATCACTCCATTGGTATTTTCCATAAGTGCCTTCATTATCTTTTTCACCATACGATTTATTTCCCCAATAATCTTTAAAAAGTTGCAAGGATTCATCTTTAAGTTCAAATGTTTTGTTTCCATCATTAGGGCCGTAATCATGATCATCCCATATTGCAAAGTTAGGGCGACTAGAAAATAATTCTTCCATTTCTGGAGTTCTACGTTGATACGAATAACGATATTTCATTCCAGCAACCGAACTAAAATCCGCTTCACGATAATATAAATTATCACCTAGCCAAAGCATAAAATCAGTTGAAACACTTGCCATTGATTTAAATATGGTTGGATCCTGACCATAAGGATCTCCTGGTCGATCATATTTTATGTCGTTAATATAAGCACAAGAGCCAGTTGTGAAAGAGAAATCTGGTGCTGCTTTACGATATTCCCAAATATCTTTCGTCTGAAAATAATGTTGCTTCTGAAAAGGTACTGCCTTACCGTTTAAAACAATTTCGTATTGATATCTAGTATTATATTTCAATTTCACTAATTCAAAACGAATGGGATTATATGGCTCTCCTAGCGTTCCTTTATAGTCCATTTCGTAATAAAAATCTGTGTTTTCTAGCTCCCAATATCTAATGGTTGCAGATTTAACATCCTGACTAATCTCACACCAAATTAATGCAGATCTATGTTCAACATATCCAAGCATCGGCCCAGCAATAAATTGCGGTTCTTGTGAATACGAGCGTATTGAAAGAGTTATAATTACAATTGATAAGAGGAACTTTTTCATATGTTGAAGATTAATTTGTTTTTACAAAGCTATAGTTTGTAAGTTTTAGCATGGTGAAGATAATTGTTATTTGAAAATATCGTAAATTCGACAAAATAGAAATCAACTCATATGCGCATTATTTTAACTATTATGTTGCTTTTGTTCTTAAATAATTTAAGCAATGCCCAAACCTTCCCAGGCACAGGAGGAGCAATACCTGACGACGGAACAAGTGTTGAGTTTCCTATAACGCTTAGTGGTTTCCCCGCTATTCCTTTGGATACTACTTTTGGAGTTGAGTCAGTTTGTATAAATCTTAATCATACTTATGATTCAGATCTTGACATTTGGCTTATTTGTCCTGATAATACTTACATTGAATTGAGTACTGGAAATGGTGGTGCTGGACAAAATTATATTAATACTTGTTTTAACGATACAATTCTAAACCCAATTACCGCTGGTAATGCGCCTTTCACTGGAGATTTTAAACCTGAAAGTTTTTTATATCATGCCAATAATGGTCAAAATCCGAATGGTGATTGGAAGCTCTTTATACATGACACCTATCCATTTTTTGATACAGGAACACTGCTTAGTTGGAGTATAACTTTTGGAACTCACCCTGCGCATCCTTTAGTTTTTTCATCTTCGAATTTGCCAATTTTAAAAATAAATACCAACGGGCAAAGTATTATCGATGATCCAAAAATTTTATGCAGCATGCAAGTGATTGATAATGGACCGGGTGTTAGAAATAATGTTGCAGATCTTAATTATACATTTAGTGATTCAATTGGTATTGAGATACGAGGATCTAGTTCTCAAACATTTCCTAAAAGTTCATACTCGGTAGAAACAATAGACAGTACAGGTGCTTCAAAAGATGCATCAATTTTAGGAATGCCATCAGAAAATGATTGGATCCTAAGTGCAAGTTATACAGATAAATCTTTTATGCGAAATGTGTTAAGTTATCAGATCGCTCGTGAGATGGGGAACTATGCTAGCAGAACAAGATATGTTGAACTTGTAATTAATGGTTTATATCAAGGCATCTATGTTTTTATGGAAAAAATAAAGCGCGATGCAAATAGAGTAAGCACTTCTAAACTTACAATTGCAGATACAACTGGTGATGCATTAACTGGCGGCTATATATTGAAGATTGATAAATTTACTGGATCAGGAGGACTTGGCTGGAATACATTATATACACCAACTAATGGAGCAACAATTCCTTTTATTCAATATGAATACCCAAAATCAACCGATATTTTACCAGTTCAACAAAATTATATTCATGCTTATGTTGATAGTTTTGAAAATACACTTTACGGAGTACAATTTGCAGATCCAATAAATGGATATGCTAAATATTTGGATGTGAATTCAGCTATAGATAATTTTTTAATTAATGAGATCACAAAAAATGTTGATGGCTATCGCCTAAGTTCATATTTCTATAAAAAGAAAGATTCTAAAGGAGGAAAATTACACATCGGCCCAGTTTGGGATTATGACATTGCATGGGGAAATGCTAATTATTATGATGGTGATGTTACATCAGGATGGGCATATCTATTTCCATCTAATTCAGATCCTTTTCAAGTTCCTTTTTGGTGGGATCGATTATTACAAGATCCTACCTATCGAAATGCTGTTCGTTGCAGATGGGATAGCTTACGCAATACGATTTTATCAACAGCAACTTTATATGCACAAGTTGATTCGATGGCATTGGAGTTGAACGAAAGTCAACAACGTAATTTTACTATATGGCCAATACTCGGTCAATATGTTTGGCCAAATCCATTACCTCTTCCAACTGATTATGCTGGTGTTGTAACAGAGTTAAAAAACTGGATTAGTAATCGTACTTCCTGGTTAGATGCAAATATGCCTGGAGTTTGTACTACAGGATTAAATGACATTAATCAAGCTATGATTTTAATCGCCCCAAATCCTTTCACATCTCAAACAACAATTACATTTAATGAGGAACAAAAAAACACAACTATAAAAATTTCAGATGTTTTAGGAAATGAAATTAAAACGACAACCTTTTTGGGAAAGCAATTTGTGATTGAAAAAGAATCAATGAAAGCAGGAATTTATTTTGTGCAGTCAATTGATCAAAATAAAAATGTTGCAAATATGAAAATTGTTGTGGAGTAAAAGTATAAAAATACTTACTTCGTTATCTTAAACTGCTTAGGTTTTATCATCACTTTATTTCTCTTTTCATCTGTGATAAATACATATTCAAAAAGTAAAAAACATCCTATTAGTTGATGAGTAAACAAAGCTTCATCTAAATGGTTTCCATTACAAGCCCAACTTGCAGAATCTTTCCCGCCACAGTATAATGATAATCGAAAGGAATCAATTTTAAATTTATCAGCAGAAGCTCCATTCAATTTTAAAAGATGATTTGCTTTAACAGCATCGTAGTTTATAGTTCCTGAAAGTTTTCCTGCATAACTTATCGAAATTGAATCTGAAAAATTTATAATATTTTTGGATTGTGCAAATATATAATTGCTAAAAATAAAAAAACCAAACAAGAGGAAATAGTTTCTGTTTGGTTTCATGTGTTTTTGGTAGTATTATCAGGCTAGCTAATCCAATTTCAAAATTGCCATAAATGCTTGTTGAGGAATTTCTACGTTACCAACCTGGCGCATACGTTTTTTTCCTTCTTTCTGCTTCTCCAATAATTTACGTTTACGTGAGATATCACCACCATAACATTTCGCAGTAACATCTTTACGTAATGCTTTTACTGTTTCACGAGCAATAACTTTTGCCCCAATAGCAGCTTGTATAATAATTTCAAACTGTTGGCGAGTCATCAATTCTTTCAATTTCTCACAAATCTTTTTACCAAAACTAAAAGAGTGATCACGATGAATCAATGCTGATAAAGCATCAACAGGTTCACCATTTAATTTAATATCTAAACGTACTAAATCACTTTCTCTATAACCAGTTTGGTGATAATCAAAAGAGGCATAACCTTTCGAAATAGATTTCAATTTATCATAAAAGTCAAAAACAATTTCAGCCATTGGCATATCAAAAACTAACTCTACACGATCAGTTGTAAGATAACTTTGGTTGATGATATTTCCACGTTTCATAATGCACAACGTCATTACAGCCCCTGTAAATTCTGCTTTGGTAATTATCGTTGCACGGATATAAGGCTCTTCAATACGATCCATATAATTCGGCTCCGGAAAATCACTTGGGTTATTTACAACCATATCAGTACCGTTTGATAAGTAGGCATGGTATGACACGTTAGGAACAGTGGTGATTACGGTCATGTTAAACTCACGCTCTAAACGCTCTTGAATAATTTCCATATGCAACATCCCAAGAAAGCCGCAACGAAAACCAAATCCTAATGCAGCTGATGATTCAGGTTCAAAAACTAATGATGCATCATTCAATTGCAATTTCTCGATGGATCTACGTAACTCTTCGTACTCATCAGTATCAACAGGATAAATTCCTGCAAATACCATTGGCTTTACATCTTCAAAACCTGCAATGTTTTCTAAACAAGGTCTTGCAACATGTGTTAATGTATCACCAACTTTTACTTCTTTGGCTTCTTTAATTCCTGAAATAATATATCCTACATCGCCAGTCCGCACAACGTCGCGAGGTGTTTTTGTCAATTTTAGAATACCAATTTCATCAGCATGATACTCGCTATCAGCAGCAGCAAATTTCACATGATCACCTTTGCGAATTTCACCATCCATTATACGGAAATAAGCAATGATTCCTCTAAAAGAATTGAAAACCGAATCAAAGATCAAAGCTTTTAAAGGAGCATTTGGATCTCCTTTCGGGTGAGGAATTCTATCAACAATGGCACTTAAAATTTCATGAACTCCCATCCCAGTTTTACCTGAGGCGGCAAGAATTTCTTCACGATCACATCCTAAAAGGTCAACAATTTGGTCTTTTACAACCTCTGGTTCGGCACTTGGAAGGTCAATTTTATTTAAAATAGGAATAATCGTTAAATCATTTCCTAAAGCCAAATAAAGATTCGAAATCGTTTGAGCCTGAATACCTTGTGCGGCATCAACGATAAGTAAAGCGCCTTCACAAGCAGCAATAGAACGAGAAACTTCGTACGAAAAATCAACGTGTCCTGGAGTATCTATCAGGTTGAGAATATACTTTTTACCATCTTTCTCATAGTTCATTTGGATAGCATGACTTTTAATAGTGATGCCTCTTTCACGCTCAAGATCCATATCATCAAGCACTTGCGCTTGCGAATCCTTCTTTGATACAGTGTTGGTATACTCCAGCAATCGATCGGCAAGTGTTGACTTACCATGATCGATGTGGGCGATAATACAGAAATTACGAATTTGCTCCATTGGGACTGCAAAAGTAGTGATAGTGTAAGGATTTTCAACTTAATGCCCTAATTAAAGAGATGACTGATGAAGATTTAATTCGAACTTTTATCTTTGCAGCATGCAAGAAGAACCAAAATCAATCTCTAAATGGAGACTTTGGCTAAAACGAATCGGAATAGCCGGCTTCTTGTTTTTCCTAATAAAAGGGCTAATATGGTTAGCGTTATTTGGTTGGCTAGGGAAAGGATACTTTTTTGAATAATAGGTGGTTTTATAATAATTATTTCTAATTTTAACTATGAAAAAATTATTAGTCCTTTTCTCAGTAGTTGCTATTATTATTTACTCAATTTCTGTAAATGCAAAATCAGAGGAGCCTGAAAATGGAATTAAATTTTTTGAAGGAACATGGAATGAAGCTTTATTAAAATCATCGCAAGAAAACAAACCACTCTTTTTAGATGTATCAACTAGCTGGTGTGGATACTGCAAAAAAATGAAGCAAAATGTTTTTATTGATAAAGAAGTTGGAGCGTATTTCAACAAAAATTTTATCAATATTGAGATTAACGCAGAACAAGGTGAAGGTCGAACAATTGCTCAAAAATATGGAGTAAGTAGTTATCCAACTCTAATTATCATTGATAAAAACCAAAAACCAATCTTCACAACCGAAGGATATATAGATGCAAAAGATTTTTTAAAGATGGGCAAAGAAGCATTAAAATTAATACACTAAATTTATAAAGAATAATTAAGGTTGACGAAATACAAATCAGTTAATTTTCAAATCGTCACATTTTCAAATTTTCAAATCATTTTTTACTTTAATAATTTCCGCAGCAATACTAACCGCAATTTTCTTTGTAATTTGACTATTGATTGCTAACCCAACAGGAGCATATAGTGCTCCACAGTCGCCTTTACGACAACCAATCTTGGTTACCTTTTAATGAAGGTCATGCCGAACAAAGTCGAGCATAAGTATTCCGGGAGGCAATTCCGTTTGGATCTTTTTGTTATTGAGAATAAATTCAATCATAGTTAAAAATGTTGTGTAAAGTTAATTAGTTATATTTCTCTAAATTCAATTTGAAATGGTAATTTCGAATCGAAATTGTAATAGTACTTTTAATGAAAGATTTAACGCTAACTTCAATTGTAATCTACCCTATAAAATCATTGGGAGGAATAAATGTTTCCTCAGCCTTTGCTGAAGAGCGAGGCTTAAGTCATGACCGACGATGGATGTTAATTGATGATGCTAACACTTTTATTTCGCAACGGGAATGTCCTAAAATGGCTTTGATTGCAGTTAACTTTATTGAAAATGGATTTGAATTATCTCTTAAAAAAAATTCTTCAAATAAAATAGCAATTCCTTTTGGAGTTGAAAACGGCGAAGTAATCAATGTAAAAATATGGGATGACTTTTGTACTGCCTTGCACTATAGCAATGAATGTGATGAATGGTTAAATAGAAATTTAGAAATAAAATGCAGACTAGTTTTTATGCCAGATTTTTCAAGACGAAATATTGATTTAAAATATGCAGTCAATAATGATATAGTAAGCTTTGCTGATGGCTATCCATTTTTGATTATTGGGGAAACTTCGTTGAAAGAATTAAATAATCGATTAGATAATCCTGTTCCGATGAATCGTTTTCGTCCAAATTTTGTTTTTTCAGGAGGTGATGCATTTGAAGAAGATAATTGGAAATTGTTTAAAATTGCTAATGTTTTATTTGCTGGCGTAAAGCCTTGCGGCAGATGTACTATAACAACCATTGATCAAGAGTCTGCTGAAAAAACTAATGAGCCTTTAAAAACATTGAGTCAATTTAGGAAAAAAAATAATTCTGTTTTATTTGGACAAAATTTAATTCTAAAAGAAGGTGGCGAAATTAAATTGGGTGATAAAATAATTGTTTCGGAATTTTCTATATCAACTTAAGTTGTAAAAAGATAATGATGAACTTTTGAAACTGTTTCTAGAAAAAGAAAATGGAATTGCTAATTAATTTTAGCTCCTTGTTCAATCTAATTGCCAATAAGTTCGCGCTCTTGATCAGTAATTCCAGCTTTATTTCCTTGCGGTAAATTTAGTTATTTGAAGGAATTTTTTGCCTCTATGTTTATTTTACAACTATTGTCTGCGCCTCTGCGAGAACCCTATTTTATTAATAAATAATATTATATCAAGCTTTATGTCTTTCCTAAAATACACAGTCTTATAGGAAATTCAATATAATTTTGAAAAATAATAGAGCTTCATGCAACCATTTTCATTAATTTTCGGTCTATGAGTCCAGAGAGCAGTATAGCTATGACAGATGAGCAATTAGTAGAGGGATGTTTAATCCCAGATGCAAGCGCTCAAAAGCAATTATACGAGCGCTTTAACCGTAAAATGTTCGCTGTTTGTTTGAGATATTCATCAAGTCGCGAAGATGGAGAGGATCTTTTACAAGAAGGATTTGTGAAAGTCTTTAATAAGTTGAGTTCTTATAAAGGAGAAGGATCCTTAGAAGGTTGGATCAGAAAAGTAATAGTAAATACCGCTCTCGATCATTTCCGTCAACAAAAAATTATATTGACAGGAATAGAAATGGCTGAAGATCAAATAAGTGACGAAAGTACTTTAGGAAAGATGGAAGCACAAGAGTTATTGAAGATTATCCAACAGCTTCCAAAAGGTTTTCGAACAGTGTTTAACTTATATGCCATTGAAGGATATAATCATCGAGAAATTGGTGAATTATTAGGGATCTCAGAAAACACAAGTAAATCTCAATATTCAAGGGCGCGCGCCCAACTTGCCGAATCAGTACAACATCATTATCAACAAGCTGCAAACACAGAACATCCATAAAGTACCATGAAATTAGAAGATCAGTTAAAAAATACGTTTGATCACTTCGAGCCCGAAGTTGATCCTTCTGTATGGGCAAAAGTTAGCGCCCAGCTGCCTTCTTCTGCTCCTGTTTTTGATGGAGGATCTTTTGTTTCCTCAAACATTTTGAAATCACTTGTAGCTAAAATAGCTCCTTTTGCAGGTTGGATTGCTGGAGCAACAGTTATTGTTGGACTTGGGATTATATGGAAATTGAATTCTACAGAAGTTGTTGTTCCAGTACAACCTGTTATTAATCAAACGAATAATGTAACATTGCCAATTAATAAGGTTGATATTAAACAAGAAAGTACTAATGAACAACAATCTGGTTTAGATACTAAAACGGAAATTTCAAAGGAGATCAATAAAGTAAAGAGCGCAAGTTCGAATCCAAGTAAAGGACAAACATTTATAGCAGGTCATTTTTCAAATAATTCAACAAGTGAAGAAATTATTTCTTCTCAAAACAATTCAAACAAGGCTAGTTCAGATAATAAGGCATCGACAAATTCAGTAACAACGTCCTCTGCCTTGAATAATAAGTCTACTGAAATTTTAAGTTCAGTAAATAAAACGGAAGTTGGTAATAATCAAACTTCTAAGACAGAAGACATACTTGTTGAACCTCTTTTAATGTTAAATACAAGAGGCGGATTTGCTCCACTTTCAGTTACTGCTCTTACCAATCAAAATGGCAAAAAAGCTGATTTTAACTTTGGAGATGGAACTCAAATAAATAATGTTGCCAATGCCTCACATCGCTTTGATTCTCCTGGTATTTATACAGTTAAATGCATAATAGCTGGTCGTGAAATAGAAACTACAGTTGAAGTTTTAGGTCAGTTACCTACGGTTTTTAGTCCTAATGGAGATGGTGTTAACGACCAATTCATTATTGGAGGTGCTGAAGTAACTTCTGTAGATGTTCACATCTATGATCGTACAGGACGGATAATGTTAAATACTAAAGGAAAACAAGTAATTTGGGATGGTGCAGTTTTAGGAGGACAATTAGCTGAAATTGGAACCTACTTTTATGATATATTTGCCACGTCAAATTCTGGTGTTACTTATAAACAAAAAGGAACAATCAACCTATTCAGATAAAATACCCTACCGAAATAAATTAAAAGAATTGCTATGAAAAAATTATTTACTCTGTTTGCTCTCTCGCTACTGGTAATGGTTATCAAACCAAATCAGACGTATGCATCCCATCTTGCTGGTGCTGAAATCACCTACGCACCAACTGGCGTTCCACTTCAATTTTTAATAAAAGTTGCGGTTTATCGCGATTGCATCGGGATCCCAGTAAGTGCTAGTTACGATGTTTGTTACCAATCAGCAATTCTTGGAATTAATGGTAATATTACAGTTAATCAAGTATCTGTTGATAGCGTTGGATCTTCTCCTTGCGTAACTGCACAAGCAACATGCGCTGGTAGTTTAGGCGACATTGAAATTTATCGTTACGAAGGAATAGTTAATTTACCTGCTCAAACTACTGATTGGTATTTCTTTTGGTCGTCAAGTGCGAGAAATGGTGCAATTACAACTCTTGTAGCAGGAAATTTAACAACTCATGCAATGTTAAACAACTTAAATGCACCTACAAATTCATCCCCAGTATTTTCGAACCCTGCATACACACGTTTTTGTGTAGGAAATTTCTTTAATTATGTTCAGCAAGCTTTTGACCCTAATGGTGATTCGCTAGTTTTTTCATTAATAAATGCACAGGAAGGTAATCCATGTCCTACTCCTTTTACTGATTGTACTTACAACCCAATTGATCCAGCTGATCCTTTAGCTGTTGGTGGCGCACTTTATTCTGGAATTTATCCTTTCTCTTCTTCAACACCAATAACAATTGATCCTCAAACAGGAACTATGACATTTACCCCACTTGTACAACAAGTAGCAGTAGTTGCATTAAGAGTTGAAGATTTTCGTAATGGAGTAAAAGTTGGAGAAGTTGTTCGTGATATTCAAATTAAAATTACGGCTCAGTGTAAATTAATTCAGCCAGGTTTTGCTTCAGGAACTGTTGGTGGTAGTACTACTGGAACTTCTGGTGGTTACGTTAAAGTAAATTGTAATGATTATACAATCATCCTTCCTTTAGACACACTATATCCAATTCAGTGTGCTTCAGCAATACCTTCTGATTTCCGTACACTGGCACCTTACGGCACTCCAAACCCTATTATTTCAGTTGTGCCATTAAATTGCAGTAATGGTTACACAGATTCTTTAGTTTTAACATTCTTAAACCCTTTATCGGTTGGCGTAACTCGTCTTTGGTCGAAAAAAGGATTTGATGGAAATACTTTCTTAGGCGAGTGTGGTTTCGAATTGATCGATTCTCAAGACACTGTTTATTTATATGTTGATTCAACCATTATTGCTAAACTTACACCACAGACTGATTCTGTTGGATGTATTTTTAATAATATAACGCTTGATTTATCAGATAGTATTTATTGTTCTTCTGTTGCTGTTGATGGATCAGATTTTCTTGTTACTGATGCTGCAGGTACTGTATTTCCTATCTCATCAGCATATGGATATTGCAATGCTTCAAACTTGAAAACAAATCAAGTTTTATTAAACATGACAAATAACGTAAGTGGAGTTTCTCCTTATTATGTTACCATAAGTCCAAACTTTACGGATGGTGGATCACTCGCTGATGAGTGTGCACGATTTGTAACTGTAGGTGATACCTTAGCAATTTTATATCAAAACAATAAGATTAATGTAAGCTTAGGTGCAGATCAAAATATATGTATTGGTGCAACACCAATTTCAATTACTGCTGATATCCCAGGATTACAATACACATGGTATAATAGCAGTGGAGTAATCGTTGGTCAATCAGGTCAACAATTACCTGTTACAATTAGTGATACATACACTGTGCAAGTTAATAACGGTCCAACATGTTTAGGCCGTGATACAGTGGTAATGACTCTAGTAGATGCTCCAACAGATAATTTAGGTGCGGATGTACTTCAGTGTATTAATGATGCTCCTCCAACTTTTGATGCTGGAAACACTGGTGCTCTATATCAGTGGTATTTTAATGGATTCGCATTAGGTGGTGTTACTACATCAACATATACTCCTACTTCAACAACAAGTGGAACATATAGTGTATTAGTAACAACTGGTGGTATTTGCCAAGCAAGTTATGATGTAATATTATCTACATTCAATTCTTTCCCTGTAAACACTTTAGCAAATGAAACAATTTGTGCAGGAGCAAATGCAACTCAACTTGATGCAGGTCCTGCTTCAGCTTTAACAACCACAGAATGGTCATTAAATAATAATGTAATTAGTGGAGCTACTGGTCAGTTTTACACACCAACAGCTGCTGGTAATTATTCTGTACAAGTAGGCACTGGTGCATGTGCATCCAATAGTGCAATGGTATTAACTATTGTAGCAAATCCAACTCCTTCATTAAGTAATGTTACTATTTGTAATTACGATGCAATTCCACAATTATCAGTAAATAATGTTGCTGGTGCAACTTACCTATGGAATCAAAATGGTGCTCCAATTGCAGGTGCAAATACTAATCAATATACTCCAACATCAGCGGATAACTATAGTGTTAATGTAACAGTTAATCCAGGATGTACAGGATCTGCAAGTATGGTATTAGCAATTAATAATGCTGTTGTTTTCTCAATCGCTGATACAATTATTTGTGATGGTGGTTCTGCAAGTCTATCTGTAGGGCAATCAGCTGATTCTTATTTATGGTCTAATGGAGAAACTACTCAATCAATTTCAACATCTACACCTGCTGCTTATAATGTATTAGTTACTAAGAATGGTTGTAATTCACGTGATACAGCTGTAGTTGCTAAAAATAGTTATCCTGTTGCTCCAGTAGTTGTTTGCGGTCCAGCAAATACCACTGGTCCTGTAACTTATACTTTCGTTTATACATGGAATTCAGTTGGTGGAGCAGTAAGTTATGAGATCAGTGAAGACAATGGAGCTACTTGGGTTGCAGCAAATGCAGCATCAGGAGCAACAGAATCTCATGGAACAAATAGTACTGCAAATTTAATAGCTCGTGCTTTAGGTAGCCTTCCATGTGTAAATGGTGCAGCCTCGTTAGAGACATATTGTGATATTGATTTTTACAACGTTATATCTCCTAATGGAGATGGTAAAAATGATTACTTTAAAATCATCAACATCGAGCAATATCCAAACAATAATGTTCAGGTATTTAACCGTTGGGGTAAAGAAGTATCTTCAATTGATAAATATAATAACACCAATAATAGGTTTGAAGGTAAAGATCTTCCAGAAGGAACTTATTACTTTGTAATTAACTTAAATCAAGATGGTAAGGATGCAAAAACTGGTGTTTTAACAATAACTCACTAAGATTCCTAATTTTAATTTTAATACAAGCGTCCCGCATTTATGCGGGACGCTTGTATTTTATGGGTATTCTATCGCCTTTCTCATATATTGTTTGCAATTTTGCGACTTTGGCTTTATCCCTAGTGTGTTTACCTTTGGTATAAGTTAAACTCTTTTCATTTTAAATCGTTAAAAGGTCGAATTGCTTATTATCACTAATCTATGAAAGTTACTGAACACTTTAAAAAGGCTAACGGGAAAACTATTTTCTCCATTGAAATTCTTCCCCCTCTAAAAGGCAGAAGTATGAATGCAATTTATGATGCGATAGATCCTTTGCTAGAATTTAATCCAAGCTTCATTGATGTTACTTACCATCGTGAAGAGTATGTTTATAAGCAAAGGCCAGGAGGCTTCTTAGAAAAAAAATCAGTGAGAAAGCGCCCGGGAACGGTTGGGATTTGTGCCGCTATTATGAATAAGTATAAAATTGATGCTGTACCTCACATCATCTGTGGAGGATTTTCAAAAGACGAAACAGAAAACGCATTGATTGATCTTTCATTTCTTGGAATCGACAATGTATTATTACTAAGAGGGGATTCAATTAAAACCGAAGGAAGTTTTGCACCTGAGCCAAATGGAAATGCGTATGCAACTGATTTGATTGAACAGGTGGTTCACATGAATAAAGGTAGTTTTTTAGATGATGAATTATTGGATGCAGAACCAACAAACTTTTGTATCGGCGTATCCGGTTATCCCGAAAAACATTTCGAATCGCCTAATATGAAAACAGATTTGAAATATCTGAAAATGAAAGTCGATATGGGTGCTGAATATATTGTTACTCAAATGTTTTTTGATAACTCAAAATATTTCGCATTTGTTGATCAATGCAGAGAAGCTGGTATCAATGTTCCAATTATACCAGGTATAAAAGTACTTACTGCAAAAAAACAATTAACTGTATTGCCAAGCTTTTTTCATATAGATATTCCTGATGAATTGGCAGAAGCTGTTGAGAAAACGGATTCCCCTGAAAAGATTAAAGAAATAGGTATAGAATGGGCCATCACACAGTGTAAAGAATTGCATAAAGCTAAAGTTCCTTGTTTACATTTCTATACAATGGGGAATTCTAATACCTGCAAACGTGTTGCCGAAAAAGTGTTTTAGAACCACTTAATACATAGGCTAGTGAATCTAGGATTTTCTAAGTAGACTTCATCTCCATTCACACAATTAATTTACTATGAAAAAAATATATCACCTTTCTTCGTGCGATACTTGCCAGCGGATTATTAAAGAAATTAATCCAGGGGAGGATGTTATTTTACAGGATATTAAAAAAAATCCTATTACACCTGAGCAATTAGAGGAGATGCGAAAGTTGACAGGTAATCATGAAAATCTATTTAGCAAAGCGTCGAAAAAATTTAAAGTATTTGGATTAAATGACCAACCTCTCACTGAGGAAGATTATAGAAAATATATACTGGTAGAATATACTTTTCTCAAACGACCAGTTATGATTGTTGACAATAAAATTTTTATAGGAAATTCAGCAAAAGCTGTTGAAGGAGCGATAGCAGCTTTCGGATGACAAGGAATTTTAAGGCGCACATTGCAGTCTTCACAGCGAATATTCTTTATGGTGCAAATTACTCAATTGCGAAATTAGTAATGCCAAAATTTATTCAGCCATTGGGATTTATTATAATTCGTGTTTGGATTGCAGCATTACTTTTTATTATTACTACGCAACTATTTATTCGAGAAAAAATCGCATCTGCTGATCGATTAAGATTATTCTTATGTGCTGTTTTCGGAGTAACAATAAATCAATTATTATTCTTTAAAGGATTATCACTTACCAGTCCAATTGATTCTGGCCTAATGATGGTAACAAATCCAATTTTTGTTTTAATATTATCAGCTGTTTTTTTGGCAGAAAAAATTAATGCAAAGCGAATCGTTGGAATTGTTAGCGGACTAAGTGGCGCTGTTTTATTAATAATTTTTGGAAACCAATATTCAAAAACTGGAAGCAGTAATTTGCTCGGAGATATCTTCGTACTTATCAATTCTTTATCATTTGCAATTTATATTGTCATAGTAAAACCACTTATGACGAAGTATCATCCTTTAACAATTATGCAAACTGTTTTTTGTATAGGTGCAATACTTGTTCTGCCCTTTGGTTACACAGAATTTACCAAAATTGAGTGGAATACATTTACACAATCTACATGGATGGCAACAATATTCGTAGTTATTGGAACAACCTTTTTAGCCTATCTTTTTAATACCCTTGCTTTACGTGAATTGAGTCCTGGAACAGTATCTGTTTATATTTATATGCAGCCACTTTTAGCAGCTGGATTCGCTATGCTTTTAGGAAAAGATTCTCCCAATATTATTCATCTTATTGCAGCGATACTTATTTTTTTAGGAGTTTATTTAACGATAAGTCGTAATAAAGGAAAAATTATTCAACAGCCAGTTAAATAGATAGAAAAAAATAATTCTATTTTAGAATATGTCTTAAAAATCCAAACTTTCGTGCAATTTTTAATAATCTTGAATCTTTTAAATGTTGTTTTAACGCGCGAGCTTCTTTAACTTCATCAATCGTGCCAATGTAAAGTGGAAAATCGCGCTCTAAAATTTTTCGACGCTCCAATTGAATAAGCTGGGCTTGTTCAGGGGAAGAACTTATCCCATCAAAATAAAATATGGAGATAGCAGTATCTAAATGTTTGTAGGTGAAATTGTATTTGCAAATAGCATTTATAAAAAACCCCCAATCAGAACATATTTTTAGGTCTTCATAGTATAATCCAATTTTATCAAAAATACTTTTTTTAATAAATGTAGCAGGATGAGGAAGTGAATCTGTTAAAAAATAATTAAATGAAAGCGTTGATGGATATTCTCTTGTATATGTTGATTTCGAATCTTTAATTACCAAGTTGGTATAAATAATATCGGTATCCTTCAAAGAATCATTTATACTCGATAAACTTTCGGGATCCAACAACTCATCTCCACTATTTAGAAATAGCAAGTATTCGCCCTGTGTTAGTTTAATTCCTTTATTCATTGCATGATAAATCCCATTATCGGATTCACTCACCCAATGATTTATTTTATCAGCATACTCTTCAATTATTTTTGTACTTCCATCATTTGAGCCACCATCGATAATAATGAATTCAAAATCTTTAAATTTTTGAGCAATTACACTTTGAACAGTTCTTTTTAAACCGAAAGCGTTGTTTAAGTTAATGGTTATGATGGAGATTTTAAAAGTCAAGTTATTATTTTATAATAGTTTTTTGTAAACGTTGATATAGGCGTT
>Ga0114969_10000235_pt1 | contig 46430 bp, 39 predicted proteins | sample M_130807_MF_Meta_FD_87316 | JGI IMG/M metagenome (GOLD analysis project Ga0114969, IMG submission 87316) | Freshwater microbial communities from Lake Montjoie, Canada to study carbon cycling - M_130807_MF_MetaG | ecosystem: Environmental > Aquatic > Freshwater > Lake | place: Lake Montjoie... | reverse complement strand
TTCTTCCGCCATCCTTGATAGCTTCGCTATTCAGCCTCGTGAACACTATTCACTTGTGCCTTTCACTTAACATCCATCAAGGACTTCCCGTGTTCCGATTTGTAGCCTGAATAAGAGTCACGCTTCCTCTTTGACGATTGCCCTGTAACCAGTAAACAAGCTCCCTTTACAGCTTTTAACCAACAGACGGAATTGTCGGCTTTTGGCAATAATTCTATCTTTCATCACTTTATCAGAGGTTCACTTTTGTTCGTCTCTCTTATTCGTACCTGACCACTTACATAGCCTTTTCCTCTTTCCGTTCAATACCATTTCATTACTGAAACAGCACCGAGAGGTGGTGTGCAACCTCTGCTTGTACAGCGATTGCGATGGACCTACCATCATCTACTAATCAACATTCGTAAACTCTACAAACAGTTTACGATTCACGGCACAATCTATCCCCTATTTTGTCCCCTATTTCTATTTCCCTGAAAAATGCAATTACACTTCGCATTTGCATTTATACTAAATCATATTGAAGCCAAAAGACATGTTCAAGAATGAATACAACTCAAAAACTGCTAAGGTCACAAATGTTCCAATTAAAATCCCAGCAATAAGCAAGCATATACCCAAAGTATATTTCTTTTGCGCAAAGGCAATCAATATAGCAGACAACATAAACAAATCACCCACTAGAACCAACACTAAACCTGCTGTGTATGCCGCCATAAAAACACCAAACAATAAAAACAGCAATCCAAGTACAAAAAAAGCATATATCAAATCATTTGGTTGTTCTTTCTTCTCAGCTTCATCACTTGTAGCTCCTACTATTTTAGTCTTAACAACAGATGCTATAGCCTTGTTTGCAATTGGTGCATGACTCACTTTTGGTCGCGCGAAACACTTCGCTTCCACAACTGCAATTGCTTCAACGCGCACTGCTGAAGAGTCTACAACGAAAGCTTGTGCTAGCGCCATGGTGGTATCGACTGTCATTGCAGAAATTTTCGTGTTCAATTTTTCTTTTTGCGCCACATGTTCAATTTTATTTAAATGCGGATACCTCTTTGCCGACAAAAAGGACTTTCCACAAGAACTAAACAATAAGGTTGCGATGACAACAGCTGAGTACAATTTACTTTTCATAATAATTAAATTTTCAACAAACGTACAGCAAGAAAGATTCACCGAAATATTGAATTTCGCCAATGAGAAAATAAAATAATTAAAAAATGCAAAAACAATGAACGAGCATTTCTGGAACAGCAAGCACTTTGAAAAGAAAAACACCAAATACATTCCCATTTAACAATTCAATAGTTAATGAAATACCAATTCACGAAAGAAAGAACTAGGTTTGCAAGCTATTAGACAAGAGTCAAAGTGGTGAATTCTGAAACGCAAAAAAAAGAACATTTCTTCCTTTTTGGAATGGTAGCAAGTATGTTTTGCTGGGGCCTCAGTTGGGCATCGGCAAAAGTACTGGGCAGTTACGGAAGTGCCCTTTCCATTTCATTGTACCGCTACAGCACCACCTTCATTTCCTTATTGATCATGCTATTGGTGATGCGCAAAAACCTAAGCATAAAACAAAGCGGACTTAAGGATCTTCTCATTGCCTCAAGCATTCTGGCTCTGTATTTCTACCTATTTTTTAAGGGTTTAGAGGAGGGCTTAGCTGGTGCTGGGGGCGTATTAGTGACAATTTTAAATCCTATCATCTCCTATTTACTAATGCTCACTATTTCTTGGAAAAAACCAAGTAAAAATGAAATCTTAGGCCTGTCTATAGGAATTATTGCTGGTCTTATTCTTTTAAAAGTTTGGGATCAGTCTAACAATTTATTGAGCGCAGGAAATATTTATTTTTTATTGGCATCAATATCTTGGGCAGTACTCAGCGTATTTACAAGTAAATTCTCAAAACACGGATCCCCATTGGTGTATAGCTTTTGGATGTACGGCATTTGCTGTTGCATCACTCTTCTGTTTACCTCTTCTATTGAAAACGCAAGTGTACTTGAGAACGCCGATGCACTATTTTGGGGAAATTTATTTTTTAGCGCAACCATAACAACAGCCTTAGCCACCACTTTTTATTTTGTCGCCACTTCAAAATTAGGCGCAAGCAAGGCCAGTAGCTTTATTTTTTTGGTGCCTTTTACCGCTTCAATGGGATCGTGGTTTTTCTTAGGCGAGGTGCCGCAGGTGCATACCATTTTTGGCGGAATCTTGGGCATCTTAGCTGTATATATACTGAACCGAAAATAGCACAGCGATACTAATAGATTGATGCTAAAACAAATGCTTAACGCTATTATGCAACAAAATAAGCCAAATTAGGTAAAAGGTCATATTGTTAAATATTGACCATGAAAATCAACACAGTGAAAACACTTTCATTTTTACTCATTCTGCTTGGCAGTCAGTTGTTCGCGCAGAATTACAGCATTAAGCAATACCGAGTTAAAGAAGGTTTGAGCTCAAATTTTGTAGAATGTATCGGTCAGGATTCTACTGGATTTATGTGGATAGGAGCTAAAAATGGCCTGAATCGATTCGACGGCAAAGCCTTTCACAAAGGTAGAATTGAGGGCATCGACAAAACATTCATTTATGGCAAAAGTGTTTTTGCCTTGCACCGCGATAAAGCCGGAAATTTTTGGGCTGGCACTGATGCACTTGGCCTCGTGAAGTACAACTATGCCAAAGACATTTTTGAGCAAGTCCCTCTTTTTAAAGACCCACAACTAAAAATAGAGCGAAAAACTGTTCTTCGCATTGATGAAGATAAAAATGGAGACCTATGGATACTCACCCACTTAAGCGTTGGCAAATATGTGGTGAAAGAAAAAAAGATGATTTGGTTTTCTGAATTCAGAAAAACAGGACACAATGATGTTTCGTCAGCGAATTCCATTGCAATCACCAGCGACAACAAAAAATGGGTGAGCTTTTACGAAGGAAAAGGCCTGACTTTATTCAACGAAAAACTAAACATATTCGAATCCTTCCCCATTGTAGTGAACGGCACGGAGCCAAATTTAAACATCAAATCCATTAAGCAAATCAATGCCACTACTTTACTCTTGGGCTGCGAAGGCCAAGGTCTAATTGCGCTCGACATCAACAGCCACCAAGGCTCAGTGTTGAAAGGTGAAGAGGGCGGTCAAAATTCGCTGAACAGCGACCTTGTATTTAGTTTACTAAAAAAATCAGCCGAAGTATATTTGATAGGAACCATCAACGGTGGATTGTACGAATTCAACATTAAAACAAAGGCCTTCACGACCATTCAATTGCTGTCTGACAAAATAAAAAGCACCGCCGTTTCAGCTGGATTTTTATTCAAAGACAACGAAGAAAATGTATGGGTGGGCACTCATAGCGAGGGATTGTTTATCATCAAAAAAAATCCAAATGGCATCACTACTGTTTCAAACGAAACTTTGTCGGGTGCTGAATTTTGTCAAAGACCCGTCTCTGCATTTTTTAGAGACAGCAAAGGTAATTTTTGGGTAACTGTTGACGGCTGTGGCGTAAGTGTTTTAAACTCCGAAACCAATACTTGGAAACATTACAACGACGCAAATGGACTGACAAGCATGGCGGTGTTGTCAATGATTGAACTTCCCGACGAAACCATTTGGATGTCGACTTGGGGCGGTGGCGTTAATGTTTACAATCCAAAAACAGATCGTTTTACCGCTTTCTCCCCAAGTGTTCCAGGCACCGTAACAAGCTATAATGTGAAATACTTGTTGTTTGACGGAAAGTACGTTTGGATTGGAACACATGGAGATGGATTAAATATGTACGACTGGGAGACCAAAGAATTCATCACTTCCACCACTGCACGCAAAGGGCCTTTTAACCTCAAAGAAGCCCTCCCAATCAGCCATCTTTACAAAGATTCAAAAAACTATTTATGGATATCCACATCCAATGGTTTGTACATGTACGACAAAAGAAAAATGCATACTTTTCTTTTAGATCCCGCTAAAAAGAATTCCATTATTTCTAATTACGTTGGCAGTGTTTGTGAAGACAGTAAAGGCAATTTATGGGCAGGTACCATGGAAGGACTGTGTTTGTACAAGTACTCCAGTCGATCTTTTGTTGCAACAAAACAACCACTGTTACAAGGAACAATAAAATCAATGATTTCCGACGAAGATGGCTATTTATGGATTTCCGTTGACAGCAAAATAGTAAAATACGACAGTGAAAAAGACAGCGTGATGAGCTTGCTGGAAGTTGACGCTGTGGAACTGCCACCGTACTTTGAACGCGCAGGCTTCGCCGATGAAAATGGCGATTTATATTTCGGCCACGCTTTTGGCTACACAAAAATAAACCCCGCAGAAGTGCGAACTGATCTATCAGGCTTGAAACTTTTGCTAAGCGCACTTCGCATCAACAATTTGCGTATTGATCCTTACCAAGCGCAAAACCCAACCTTGGGCACGCAACTATCGATGACAAGCGCTATCGTTTTAGAGCCAGAACAAAACAATATATCCATCGACTTTGTCATGCTAGATCCCACCAATAAAGGAGAATATTTATACTCCTATATGCTCGAAGGTTTTGATGACAAATGGCAAGAAGCTGGCGATCAAAATAGAGCCGTGTACACCAACCTATCACCAGGAAAATACTCTTTTAGAGTAAAAGCCACGAATGTCATTGGTCAAGAAGTTGCAAGCTCTAAAGCGCTGGAAATCGAGATTCTTCCTGCATGGTGGCAGGCCCTTTGGTTTAAAATCACCATGACTTGCTGTATTTTACTTCTATTTTTTGTCATTGTTGAGTGGAGAGTCAGAGCCTATAAAAAGCAAATTCGATTGAAAGCAAGTGAAGAGGCGACGAATGAGCAAGCACTTTAAGCGCTCACAACTTGATCACAATTCATTAAGAATACAGCGCTATAAACTTTGTCATTGATGGGGAGCAATTGGTTTCAATTATTCGCACTAAATAATGTCCATTTTTTTCATCAGGAACGAAGCATTCATCGTTTTGCAAAAACCCAATTTTAATTTGTAGTCAAATAGCAATTCATTGTTTTCAATTTCGATTTCAAAACACAAATTCCGAAGGTGCTGCGGATATTCTTCCTCCATTGATGACAACGCCAAATCATGTGTTGCGATAATACCAGAACCTCGCAAAAGCAGTATTTTCTTGATTAGACCTACAGAGCCAAAATGTTGGTCTTTTGAATTTGTTCCCTTCAATATTTCATCCAACAAAAAAAATATAGCGCTGTTGTTTTGGTACATTTTAATCAATCGTTCTAGCCGTTTTAATTCAGCGTAAAAAAATGATTCGTTCTCTTGAAGAGAGTCACTAGTTCTTAAACTTGTGAAAAGCTGTATGGGCGTAAAACTCAATCGATCAGCACACACCACCGCTCCTATTCTACCGAGAACAACATTCACTCCTACCGTCCGCAAAAAAGTACTTTTACCAGCCATGTTGGCGCCAGTAAGCAAATCAATTTTTGCAACACCTTCAATATGGTAATTGTTTTTCACAAGCTTACTCTTGTTTACTAATGGATGGCCGATACCTTCAGCACTAAATACCAAGGCGCCAGTGAGAATTTCGGGATAAACATAATTTGGATTCGCCTTTGAAAATAAAGCAATACTAATGAGCGCATCAAATTCACTGATGGCTTGAATCCACTGCGACAATTTATCTTTATTGACCGCCTTCCAGCGTTCAATTTTGTAGGCCGTGTTGAGATCCCATAGTGAAAATCCATTCAAAGCAATAGCCATCAATACATTAAGGCGGGCATCGAGCAAATCCAAATAACTTTTTAATTTTCCTAGGGTTTGCGTTGCCTTGTTTTGATTTGCATCAACAGCAAAATCACGTTGTAGATTTTGCAATAAAGGGGAAGTAAATTTTTGCGATTCAATTAATCGAATAGTATCGAGGTATTTGTCAATTAAAGAAAACTTTTTGCTCAATGTGTTGTGCATTACATTGATTCGCGCCGTGTAAAAAACAGTAATAAAAAGTTGCGTAAAAACCACCAACCAAAACATACCAAAACCAATTACACCAAATACACCCAGCAATGCAAAGGAAATTGAAAAAACCGGACCAACTATTCTTAGTACTTTTACCAAGCCTAAATTGAAAGATGTTTTTGCACTTAACCACCTGGTGATGATTTCGACGGTGCCATTTTTCTCAGAGCTGCCTTTGCCGTGTGCTAAAAAATCATGGCACCACGTTTCCATTGACGCCAGTTCTTTTACAGCTTCCTGCCTCGCACAAATCACATCTTTGTCTAACGGCGGATAGTTGAGTGTTTTTCCTAAAATCTCAGCACCTGAATAAGTGCAGGTTCTATTCAACAATTGATAGATCGATTTCATTCCAAAAACATCTAAATCCTTGGCATAAGCGTGGTCATCTTCAATAAATCGTGCGCCCGTTTCTATTGTGCTTAAATCCCCGTTTACCAAAAATATTTCGTGGCTGTGAATATCAATGTGGTTGTTGTAAAAAAGAATTTTATTGTTGACTCTACCTTCATTGCGCGCCACCAACAAGAAAACTACAACCGCAGAAAAAATGGTTACGGCGATAAGTGTACTGTTGCCGAATTCCGTATAAATCAATAGCGACAATGCGGCAACAAAAGTCAGCAACCTAGCGAAAAAAATGTTTCGCAATTGCTTTTTACAGTGCTTTACTTTTGTTTCAAACACTGCGATTTGCGCCAAGTGAAACTTAAAATTTTCAGTCATAATTTTTGTTAGAATAAACAAAGGCTATAAAATCGCCTGCGGGAAAAGAATTCCATCAATGGCAACGCAATGCGCCGTTTGCCCTATTGCTAAAGTATGCTTTGAATGATTTTCTCTACAGTTACACCATCGGCTTCGGCTTTGTAATTGCGCGAAATACGGTGACGTAAAATAGGAATAGCAACAGCTTTAACATCTTCAATGTCTGGCGAATATTTTCCTCGCAGCGCAGCATGCACTTTAGCACCAATGATCAAGTATTGTGAGGCACGCGGACCAGCGCCCCAATACAAATATTTTTTCACATCGTCTGTCGCCTCATCAGCATCCTTTCTGGTTTTGCGCACCAACTTAACAGCATATTCGTAAACATTGTCGGCCACAGGCACCTTTTTCAAAAGTTGTTGGTAAAACAAAATTTCTTCATTGCTTAACACTGGCTCAATCTGTGAAGACGCATCAGACGTTGTTCTTTTCACAACATCGATCTCCTCCTGATAGGAAGGATAGTCTATCCAAATATTAAACATAAATCGGTCGAGTTGTGCCTCAGGCAAAGGATAAGTACCTTCTTGCTCTATCGGGTTTTGCGTTGCCAATACAAAAAAAGGCTTAGGCAATTCATAGGCTCTACCAGCATTGGTAACTGTTTTTTCCTGCATCGCTTCAAGCAACGCAGCCTGTGTTTTAGGGGGTGTTCTATTGATTTCGTCGGCCAAAATAATGTTGGCAAAAATAGGACCTTGTACAAATTTAAAATGTCGTGTTTCATCTAACACTTCTGCACCAACAATGTCTGAAGGCATTAAATCGGGTGTAAATTGAATGCGGTTGAAAGTCAAGCCCAAAGCCTTGGCTATAGAATTCACCAAAAGTGTTTTCGCTAATCCTGGAACCCCCACCAGCAGTACGTGACCATTGCTAAAAATGGAGATGATTACCAAACGCACAGCATCGCTTTGGCCAACAATAACCTTTCCTATTTCTTTCTCTAAGCGCGCTGTAACTTCCTTGAGAGAGTCGAGGGCTTGTACATCAGAATCAAATTTTTTCATAGGATTATTTTTTATCGTTCAGCCACATTTTACTTTGAGAACATTCCGAATACGTATCACCTACACGCGTATAGGTGTTTTGCACATTTTTTTTAACCCATTTCTGCAACACTGTTTTTTGTTTTTCGTTCAGGGCAGCGCCTTTGATTTGTTCAAAATCTTCCGATAAGCTGGCAGTGTGTGCCTCTACGTAGGATACCAATTTCAAAATACGATAAATTTGTTTTCCTGTAGGATCAGCGATCAAAGTAGGTTTTGTCGACTCTCCAGGTTTGAGTGCTGAGATCTCAGCTGCGATCTCTGGCTCAAGTTCTTCAGCCATAAACTTAGTATCACCCGTTTGCGAATTGGTAAGCGCACCACTGTGGTCCTTTGAAGCCTGATCGCTTGAATATTTGGTGGCCAATTCTCCGAAAGAAACCTTTGGATCAAGCAGTAAATTGTACAATGAGTCAGCCCTGCGCTGTGCAAGCTCAACATCAGCAGAATAAATTTTTGGCGACTTCAAAATATGGCGTGCGTTCACCATTTGCCCTTTCTTTTCGATGAGTTGAATTATGTGAAAACCATATTCTGTTTCTACAATTTCAGAAATATCGCCCATTTTTATATTGAAGGCCACCGCAGCAAATTCAGGTACAAGTTGCTCACGTCCAACAAAACCGAGTTCACCTTTTTTTACTTTCGAACCCGGATCATCAGAGTACAAATAGGCCATCCAACCAAAGTCCTTTCCTTTGACGATCTCATTTCTAATTTTTTCAATTTCAGAATAAATACGGTCGCGCTCATGACTATTCATTTGCGGCTTAATCGTGATTTGCGCCAATTCGTATTTAGCAGCAATCAAAGGCAAACTGTCGACAGGCATTTTATTGAAATATTGGCGCACTTCAGCAGGTGTGATTTTCACATCAGCGGTGATTTTCGAGCGCATTTGTTGCGCCAATAAATTGTTTTTAATGATGGGGCGAAATTCCTCCTTAAACTCCAACACACTCTTGTTAAAGTGCTTTTCAAACTCACTTTCAGAGCCGCCCATTTGCGTCAGAAAATAAGTCAATCGACGCTCAATCTCTTCATCTACTTGTTTGTCGGATACAGCTACACTATCCACCTGAGCCTGGTGCACCAAAAGGCGTTGAAACATGAAATCTTCAAAAACCACACAGCGCGAATCGTCTTTCATGGGATAACCCTGCCCTTCCATTTGCTCCAATTGCATATCGACTTCTGACTGCAACACAATGTGGCTTCCTACCACACCCACAATATCGTCGAGTATTTGCTGCGCAGGAAGCACAAACGAATAAAAAACAAAAAACAAAAACACCAGCTTCTTCATGCTACAAGGTTAATTATATTAATTCATTCATAAAACTTAACATCTCCTTCTTTCAAGGCTTCATCGTAAATCTTCATCTCCATCTCTTCAATCAATTTTCTTTTGCGTTGGTTCAAGATCATTCGGCTGATTTTTTCCTTTTCAAATTCAAGGGGCGATGAACTGTCTTTGATCTTGTAGTCGACGAAAGCAATTAAACTTATTTTTGCCGAATCTATTGCTTCACAGTAGGCATTGTTGCGCAAAAAATCTTCTGGATTATAGGTGTCAATATTTGTTAAACTGCGCAATTCATCAAAGAAAACCCATGTTGAATCGTCCCAATAAGCTTGCAATTTGTTTTTTTGCACGAAACGAGCAAATTCTATTTTGCTGTTTTGTGACTTAGAAACCAACAAACTCTTGGCCTTTGCTTTTAGATTTGTTTTGTTTTTGTCGAGCACCACATAACGTACTCGAACGATATTCTCTTTAAGTTCAAAGTTCTTTTCGTTTTCAGCGTAAAACTCAGCAATTTGCTTTGCTGTTACGTTGGTATCAAGATTGTTACTAATGTACTTTTGCTCATAAGCAAAGCGGATCAGAGAGTTGCGGTATTCTTCCAATTGTTTACTAAATTTCTTTTCATCAGGGTACAATTCTACTTCTGCCTTTTGCAGCACCACGTGATTTTTCACCCAATTATTGATGTACAATTTAACTTGCGCCGCGCTGTCTCTTTCGGGTGTCAGCTGAATACTTTCTAAGACATCTGCAAGTGTTAGGGAATAAGTCCCCACACGCGCCAGCTCAGTGTCTTCGGGCGTATTCGGACCGTATTCACCAATGCACCCTACAAAAAAAACAAAGCAACCAGCCGCAGCCAGTTGCTTTATTTTCATTAAAGAATTTGATCTATTTCTTTTTAAGAATACCATTGAATACATCGTTGTTCACAATAACCGGATATTTGGATTTTAGTTCTTGCAACCAAGTTTCTTCTAAATGCGTTTGGTAAGCAGCAGTGACAGCACCTCGCGCCTCTTCCAATTTTTTAGATTGAGTAGGCAATACTTCGCTAATGCGAAAAACGTAAAACATTTTTTCGTGCTCCACCACTGACGTAACTCCCACTTTCCAATCTATTTGTGCCAACGCAGGATATTCTTCTTTGCCATAAATACCAGAATACATGCGCATGTTCAACTGTGAATCCTTGTTTACTTTCTCTATTACATTGGCAATAAGCTCCTCATCTGCACTTTTAACAGCCACTTCGTGCGTATGTCCTTCGTGCCCATCACCATGAGCAGGCTCTTTCACTTTAGTTTCTTTTTTTTCTTTTGCAGTTTTGGCCACCGGCATTGCTTTGACAACAACAGGACCCCTTTGCAGCATTGCGCGAACGGTGTCAGCAGCTGCCGCAGTCATACACACAAATACATCAGTTTTAACGCGCTGTGTCCACATCCACTTTTCTTTGTTTACGTTGTAAAATTCTTTCAAGCCAGCAGTATCTTTCACCGCTTTAGACCATACGTTTTTGTCAGTGATTTCAAACAACAAAATACCATCTCTGTACTCTTTCATCAATGCTTTGAATTTCGGAAATTTATCTTCCAAGCGTGTGTCTTCGTAAGCCAGTATTTGCTCGCGCTCGTAGTTAGCGAAATTTTGATTGATCACTTGTTGGAAAGAATTGCCTTTTTTTGCAGCTTGGTGCGTTAACAAATACTTGGCAAAATCCATTTGCGTGTATTTGCTCTTGCCAATACTGAACAATACTTTCGTCAACTTAGCAGAGGCAGGTAATTTCCATGTTCCTTCCACCAAAGTAGAATCACATATAGTGTAAAGTTCAGTGAGGTTTTTAGAACTGTCTTTGAATTTATTGTCTTTCTTAATGCGGTTCAGTGCTACCTCTTTCGTAAGATTACTTCTTTCGTTTCGCGCCACATTCTTTTTCAATTCTGGCTGCATTTTTTCAAAACTATCCATCCCTTTTTTGTCGAGAAGTTTAATCAAATGCCAACCATAAGGCGTAAGCACTGGAGCAGAAACATCTCCTTTTGTTTTTAAGGCAAAGGCTACATCTTCAAACTCTTTAGGATACTTATAAGGTCCAAAGAAACCTAATTCACCACCCTTTTGCGCCGATTGGTAGTCTTCCGACAAGCGAGCTAGTGATTCAAAAGATTCGCCTGCTTTCAATTTTACTTCAATTTCTTTGATGCGTTGTTCACTCAATTTTTTTTCGTCGTCGCTTGCATTCTCTTTCAAGCGAATCATAATATGAGCCACTTTAATTTCACCAACCGATGGACGCTTGTCGATGACCTTAATAACATGGTAACCAAACTTACTGCGCACGGGTTTTGAAATTTCACCAACAACAGTGTTGTAGGCCGCTGTTTCAAAAGAATACACCATTCTCATTGCTGAAAAATAGCCCAAATCACCTTTGTTTTCTTTGGCTGAAGGATCTTCAGAATACTCTTGCGCCAACTTACTGAAATCTTCACCTGTTTTGGCTTTAGAATAAATTTGCAATGCTTTTTGGTATGCTTTCAAAGTATCTTCAGGCATGTCGTCGGGACGTGACAAAATCAATATATGACTGGCATGGATGTCGTATTTCATGCGCTCGTAAGCCTCCTTTACCAAATCATCGGTCACATGCTTGTCGGTCATGTAGCTTTCAGCCAACTGTTTTCGGTAACCCTCCAACTCATCTTTGAATTTTTTATTGGTATCGAGACCATTTTTCTCAGCCTCCTTCACCTTCAACTTGAACTTGGTATACAATTCCAAATATTCTTTGAGCGCCTTCTCATCTGCCACAGCAGTATCTTTCAAAGAAGATTTTTTGTTGTAAATAGACATGAACTCATCAACACTCACATTCTCACCACCAACGGTAAGCAGAGTTTGTGCTTGCGTCAAGGTTGCGCAAAACACCAAAGCCGAAACAAAAATGTATTTCATAGTGAATTTAAATTGAATTATTTAGTACTGTAATTAGGTGCTTCACGAGTAATCGAAACATCGTGCGGATGGCTTTCTCTCATGCCCGCCGCAGTGATTCTGATAAAAGTAGCTTTCTTTAAAGCCTTCATATCTGCCGCTCCGCAGTAGCCCATTCCCGCGCGCAATCCGCCTACAATCTGATACATTACTTCCGACAATGTACCTTTGTAAGGAACCCGACCCACGATGCCTTCGGGCACTAATTTGCGAGAGTCACTTGTGTTTTCTTGAAAATATCTGTCTTTAGATCCCGATTCCATTGCTTCAATAGAACCCATTCCTCGATAACTCTTAAACTTTCTGCCTTCAAACAAAATAGTTTCACCTGGTGACTCGTCGGTACCAGCGAACAATGAGCCCGCCATCACTACGTCGGCACCAGCCGCCAATGCCTTTACAAAATCGCCTGTATGTTTAATTCCACCGTCGGCAATCAAAGAAACGCCAGTGCCTTTCAATGCAGCAGCAACATTCATGATAGCAGTCAATTGCGGAACGCCTACACCTGCAATGATACGTGTGGTGCATATGGAACCTGGACCGATACCTACTTTCACACCATCAACACCTGCTTTCGCCAATGCCAATGCCGCTTCTGCTGTAACGATGTTACCCGCAATGATTTGCAATTTCTTGTGTTTCTTTCTTACTTCTTTCACCTTATTGATTACGCCTAAAGAGTGACCGTGGGCTGAATCTATCACCACAGCATCAACGCCCGCTGCTACTAACGCATCAACACGCTCCATAGTATCTGGCGTAACGCCAACTGCTGCTGCAACTCTCAAACGACCTAGAGAATCCTTGCAAGCGTGAGGACGCAATTTAATTTTTATAATGTCTTTATAGGTAATTAAGCCAATCAATTTGTTTTTGGCATCGACCACCGGCAATTTTTCAATGCGGTGTTTGTGCAAAATGGCTTCGGCTTTTGCGAAATCTGTTTTTTCGTCAACAGTGATCAAATTTTCTTTGGTCATCACTTTGCTTATCGACTTTGTTTTGTCTTTTTCAAAACGCAAATCGCGGCTGGTCACAATACCCACCAATTGTTTATTAGCATTTACTACTGGAAACCCTCCAATGCCATACTCATTCATCAGTCTAAGGGCATCGCCCACCACTGCGTCAGAAGGCAAGGTTACGGGATCGAGAATCATACCGTTTTCTGCTCTTTTTACTTTACGCACCTCATCGGCTTGTTTTTTTACAGACATGTTTTTGTGAATCACACCAATACCACCTTCCTGCGCCATGGCAATCGCCATAGCTGATTCAGTTACGGTATCCATGGCAGCACTCACCACAGGGGTTCTCAAAACAATGTTTCGGGAAAAATTAGAAGCAATGCTAATGTCCGCTTCGCGGGGCAGTACTTCTGAATAGGCAGGAACCAGTAGAACATCGTCGTAGGTCAATCCTTCCTCAATAAAATTTTTGTTTGTATTTGCCATTTGCACAATATAAATGTGCGGGCGAATTTAGAAAAAAAAAGACGAAAATCAGCGCATATTTACACAGAAGTGTAGCAATGTCTCCTACGATCTACCTTCACTTGGGCTTAGCAACTCCAATTACCCTGCTGCAACAAAGCTTTCATGAAGAACACCATTGAATGTTAAATCTCACAAAAAGAAACGAAAGTCAATCTACAACTCCAATTTTTCGCCACAGCCAAATTGCAGAAAAAGGCCCACTATTCCAGTTTGTGCTTGTTGTTGGTATAGGCATTTTCAAGAGTCCAGTCGATGCGTTTTACAAAATCAAACTTGCGCACTTTACAATCGCTTTTAGTGCACACCTTACAAGAAAAATCAAGACAGCCGTCGGTATGAATAAACATCTCTACACTTTCACCAAAATTATCTCTTACCAAAACCTCCACGCTGTCAACCTCCTGATGGGCTTCGTTTACATTGAGATACCAAGGCACAGTAAGGTGGCAATCCAAATGCAAAGTGCGGCCAAACTTGATCAAGCGCAAATTGTGCAGATCTATCCAATTTTCTTTGCGTTTCTCCTGCAGCAATTCCACCACCTTGTTGAGTTGTTCTGTATCAGACTCGTCCATAATTCCGGCCAACGAACTGCGCACGATGCGCAACCCAGTAAAAATGATGATGCCAGCAAACAAAATCGCCATCACACCATCGAGCCACAATAAATCCGTAAAATAAATCAGCACCAATCCCAGCACTATTCCCAAAGTAGTGTAGGTATCTGTTTGCAAATGCTTACCAGTAGCAACAAGGGATGCAGAAGAAGTGCGCTTTCCACGTTGCACTGCATAATAGCCTAAGAAATAATTAATTAGCGCTGTGATACTCACCAACACAATGCCATGGTCAATTTCGTGTATGGCCCTAGCACTGCTGAAGCCCTGAATCGCTTCGTAAATAATGATAAAACCAGTAATACTAATCAACGTTCCTTCAATAGCGGCAGACACAAATTCAACTTTACCGTGACCGTATGGGTGGTTTTTATCGCGCGGCAATGCCGATAAATACAAACTGTACAGGCCCACAAAACCAGTAATCACATTCACGATACTTTCCATCGCGTCAGTCAAAATAGAGAGCGAATGCGTAAGGTACCAAGCCCACATTTTAATGCACAATAGCAATACACCAGCAATAGCGATGCGTTTTTGAAACTGAATATTTTGTTGGGCTATCATTTATTGTTGTGCACCCACCGAGAGGCTTACCATTTTTTCTTTAATGAAATATTTTTGCGCTAAGATCTGCAATTCATCGGCAGAAATCCCCTTAATGGTGCCAATATATTTATCGTAATAGTTATAGTCCAATCCAAATTGATGAATCCCCCAGAAACGATCAGAAAGTTCAAAGGGGCCATCCAGGTTTTTCAAAAACTTACCCAGCATGTATGTGCGCACTGTGTCAAGTTCGGCCGATCCCACAGGCTCTTGCGTCAATTTATTCATTTCTGAAAAAATTTCATCTATTGCCTTTTGCGTAATTTCGCCCTTCACTTCGGTGGAAACGATAAAACTTGAGGATATGGCAGCCGATTCGATATGCGAAGAAATGCCATAAGTCCAACCTTTGTCTTCGCGCAGATTGCCCATCAATCGGGATCCAAAATAACCACCAAGCAAAGTATTGAGCATGAGCAAGCCAAAAAAATCGTCGCTACCTTTCATTGGCAAATGCCCCCCAAATTTGATAGCGCTTTGCAAAGCATCATCCTTTTGCACAAAATGACTGCCATAATTGGGCGTATACAAAAGCGGCAATGCAGCCTTTGGCTCTTTCGCAAAAGGAATACCGCCCAAAAATTGATCTACCAATTGCAACTCACGCGCTTTGATGTTGCCAGCCAAAGTAATGGTGGCCGACGATAAATTATAGTGTTTGTAAAAATCGACAATGTCGGCTCTCGAAATTTTTGCGAAGTCTGCAATGCCTGAAGGCACGCCGTAAGGGTGACCACCATACATCATTTCGTTGAGTTTCTTTTGCGCGAGATAGCTCACCTTTTCCGCATCAACAGCATAGGCGCTGCGTTCGTTGTTGATCATTGTTTCAAGCTCACCTTCGGGAAAAACTGAATTCAACAAGATGTCTTGCACCACCTCCAATGCCTTATCGAAATACTTGTTGAGAATGTGCAAAGTGATCATGGAATAATCCTTGGCATAATCCACACTGAGATAGCCACCATAAAAATCAACTTCTTCTGAAATTTGAGCAGAGCTGCGATTTTTAGTTCCCTCCATCAACATCATATTGGTGAGCAGTGCTTGAAAAGGTTTTTGCTGTCGAATGATGCCGGCGTCAAAAAATATTTCCAATCGAATGATGTCTTGTGTTCCAGCATCAATGTAGTGCACTGGAATTCCATTGCTCAACAGCATTTTTTCGGGGGCGCGCACCTTGATTTTAAAATCACTGGTGGGCTGAGGTATTCCTGCTGCGTTATACATTCTTATAATTTAAACAAGTACAATTTTCTTTTCTAATGATGCCGCGTGCTACACGCAACACATCGGCTGTTGTCACGGCAGTGAATTTACTTTGTTGCTCATTCACCCCTGATGCATCGCCCAACATTTCAAAAAAAGCCAAACTCATGGCTTTATTCAACACATTCATTTCAGAATACACCAAGGATGTTTCGGATTTGTGCACCACTTTTTTTAACTCATTATCGCTGATACCATCGCGAAGCAGAAGGTCCATTTCTTTTTGAAGTTCAGTCTTCGCAGCATCCATATCAATACCGTCAGAAAGCATTGCGTGAACAATAAACAACCCAGGATCAACACTTCCTGTGAGGTAAACGCTGAGTTCACTAAAAAGCGGATTTTCTTTCACCAATTTCAAGTACAAGCGCGACGACATGCCGCGCGCCAACACATCCGTCAGAAGATCTGCAGCATAATAGTCGTCGTGTTTTCTTTCCTGCATGGGATACACCTGATAAAAACTTTTAACAGGCACTTTCAATTCCGACTCAATCTCCCTAAATTCCTGCTGTGGCGGTTCTTGCGGATACACTCTCCTGTTAATGGCAGCCGAGGGAATAGCACCAAAATATTTATCGGCCATTGCAAAAACAACTTCCTCATCCACATCTCCACTGAATACCAATACAGCATTGTTGGGCAGGTAAAATCGGTAAAAAAAATCTTTCACATCCTGTAGTTCCGCCAATTCAATGTGCTCAATTTTTTCACCAATGGTGGCCCATCTATAGGGATGTACTTTGTAAATTACCGGACGCAATTTCAACCATGCGTCTCCATATGGCTGATTCAAATAGCGCTGTTTAAACTCTTCAATCACCACATTTTTCTGATTGTCCAAACTCTTTTGCGTAAAAGCCAAACCCTTCATCCTATCAGCTTCAAGCCAAAACGCCACTTCCATGTTGTCTTTCGGAAAAGTAATGTAGTAGTTCGTGTAATCGTTGGTAGTAAAGGCGTTGCTCTCTCCGCCCATATTTTGCACCACTACATCAAATTCAGGAACCTCGGGCGTACCGCCAAACATAAGGTGCTCAAAAAGGTGGGCAAAGCCCGTCATTTTTTCGTCCTCATCGCGGGCGCCAACCTTGTACAAAATATTGATAGCCGCCATCGGCGTAGAGCTATCGCGGTGTGCAATCACCTTCAATCCGTTGGACAATGTTGTTTCTTTATAGTTGATCATATCTTTGCTTCAATGTTCAAAGACCATTGTTTGAAATTTCATTTGGCTCAGCCAACACTAAACTTCAGACATTGATCTCTAAACTCTTTCATTATTTCTTGCACTATTTCCGATGCCGGTTGTATTTTTTTGATAAGGGCAGCAGCCTGCCCTATTTCCAATTCACCTTCTTCTAAATCACCCTCGAACATTCCCCTTTTAGCGCGACCTCTACCGAGCAGTGTTTTCAAATCTTCTGCTGTTGCACAAGCACTGTAAGCCGCTTCCACTTCTTTGAAAAATTTATTTTTAATCAAGCGCACGGGAGTAAGCTCCTTCAATGTAAGTTGTGTCTCCCCTTCTGCACAATGAATCACAGTGTTTTTAAAGTTGATGTGCGCCGATGATTCTGCAGAAGCAACAAATCTACTGCCTACCTGAACCCCTTCGGCACCCAATGCGAATGCCGCCAACATGCTTTTACCCGATACTATTCCTCCTGCTGCAATGACTGGAATTTGCACTGCTTCGGCCACTTGTGGTATCAAACACATTGTGGTGGTTTCTTCACGACCGTTGTGGCCGCCTGCTTCAAAACCCTCAGCAACAATAGCATCCACTCCAGCTTCTTCGGCTTTAACTGCGAACTTTGCACTTGACACAACGTGCACTACTTTAATGCCATGCTCATGCAAAAATGGCGTCCATATTTTCGGATTTCCAGCACTGGTGAAAACAATCTTTACACCATTTGCTACGATGATGTCCATCAACTTTGCTATGTCTGGATAAAGCAGCGGAACATTTACTGCAAAAGGAAGTGTAGTTGCCGACTTGCACTTTTCAATGTGTTCTTTCAAAATTTCAGGATGCATCGATCCTGCACCAATCACGCCCAATCCGCCTGCATTACTCACCGCCGAAGCCAAGTGCCAACCGCTACACCACACCATTCCTGCTTGGACGATGGGATGTTCAATACCAAAAATTTCTGTTACCCTAGTTTTCATAAAAGCGGAAGAACATAATTAGTGATTATTTGGCAGAAGGGCAATTAATAAACATCACTAAGTTGCACAGTTTAAAGGATCTTTAGAGATGAAAATCCATTTTTACAAATCATTCGTTTTTCAGTAAATAAAAGATACAGCAGCAGCAGTAAAATACAATTACTAATCAACGATTGTTGCAAAGACGTCGAAATAATTGATCGCTAAGTGCCGAGTTCAATATTCTCTAACAAAGAAAAAGACCGTTGCACCTGTTGGAATTCGATTTGGAGGATTACTTTACCAAAAGCCTCAAATCAATTAATTTAATACAAGGAAGAGCAAATCAACCTCTATCCAGTCAAACACATCAAAAAAAGATTTGACCATAACATCATCGCAAGAACACAAAAAATGAATGCCTTTAAGAAAACATAAACCCAATTGAAACAAGTGCTCAACTTAAGCACAAAAATAAGTCATACACTGAACTGATCAAGATCATGATTCTTCTTTTGACCTTCAATTAATTTTAACTCCATTAATATTTCAACGCATGATCTTCTTCCGAACCATTGTTTCATTTATACTTGACAAAGGCTACCGCGATCTGTTGATCACTACTTTTATTGTATTAAGTATTGGAACAATTGGTTATCACTATATTGAGAAATGGAGCTGGATAGACTCTATCTATTTTTGCATTACCACCTTATCAACTGTGGGCTACGGCGACTTCACTCCAAAAACAGACTTAGGCAAAATATTCACCATCTTTTATATTATTATCGGCATTGGCATCATACTCACCTTCATCAACACCATTTACCATCACTATTCCTCTCGCCTGCGCAAAACAAAAAAAGAAAAATAATTGAGTTTACTTAGGGTTTTCAAACACCAAACTATTGAGCCCATTCAAGCACAAAAAAATATTTTTAGAGAATCAGCTGGGATTTCCGCCAATTTTGTAAGCAACAAAGCAGAATCAATGCTTAAATTATTCTCTACAAATTAAAAAAAGTTGAATAGAAAGAAAATCAAAAGGTAAAGAGTCACGTATCCATGATAAAAACAAAAAAACTCCCTCTTTTAAAGAAAAAAGAAAGCAATTGCCTCCTTATGCGCTCGCACCGAACTTAAGAACCGAATGCAAGATTTTCAGGAACAGACATCGTAAACTTACCTTCAGTAGCCTCTACAATCAATGAAGTAAACTCCGGTGCAACCCAAATCTTTTTGTCGGTGGTATTGTGTTGTGTTTTCATAAGTTGTTTTGAAAGTGCTAAATTACTTAATAAATATTAAATCGCAAACACAAAATTCAATTGTTCATATCTCCATCACCAAAAAGAAGCAAAACACTGATTACAAACAACTTAATCAATCAACACTCCTCTCTTATTAGCTATAAACAATGCCAATTAACCTCACATCTGTTAGCGCAAAGCACACTCATTCAAACAACAATTCCACTATGATATAATTCACAATTCAAAACACAAGGAAAAAACAGAAAGTAAATCAAAACATCAATTACACCAACTGTTTTCCAAATTCATTGACATTGATGCCATCAAAATCACCACTACTCATCAACAAGAAATTGGTATTGGCCGCCTTGGACGATAGTAAATATTTTTTCAAAGCATCACTCGACGTGATTACTTTCAATTGATTATTTTTAAACGCTGATTTCACCTGTTGTTCAGTAATCGGCTTCAGTTTTTTATGCTCTATTGCGTGCAAACTAAAGAACACAATGGCGTCATCAGCAGTATCCATAGCTCCTGCGTACTCCTTCAAAAAATCTTCATTCAAACTACTAAAAGTGTGCAACTCCATGCAAGCGACCAACTGTCGGTTTGGAAACTGATCCTTCACCGCCTTCGTTGTTGCTTTCAACTTACTCGGCGAGTGCGCAAAATCTTTATAGACATCGCACGTAGCATTACCAGCCACCCACTCCAATCTTTTTGCTGCTCCTCCAAAAGATGCGATGGCAGCAAAAAAGTTTTCGTCGCTCATGCCCAATTCTCGACAAATCAATAAAGCGCCACTTAAATTTTGCAAATTGTGTTGACCGAAAATCTTGATCGCAATTTCTTTTCCTTGATCAACTAAAAAAGTTTTGCCGTCGCGCACCACATTTGGAAATGCAGCATAAGGCAAACTACGCACATTTTTTTTATTGACTATCGCTTGAATATTTTCGTCGCCATCAAAATAAATCAGTGTACCGCCCTCTTCCATGGCATCCACCAGCAATTCAAATTGGTGGCAGTATTCCGAAAAAGTAGGAAAAACATTGATGTGGTCCCAGGCAATACCGCTCATCAAAGCAATGTGCGGATGGTAGTGCAAAAATTTTGGACGACGATCAGTTGGTGAACTCAAATATTCATCGCCTTCTAAAATGATGACCGGTGCTTCTTTGGTCAGTTTAACCATAGTATCAAAACCGTCGAGCTTTGCTCCTACCATATAATCACAATCTATTTTATTTACCGTGAGGGCGTGCAACACCATAGCCGTAATCGTTGTTTTGCCATGACTTCCAGCAATGACCACTCTTTTTTTGTCTTTAGATTGCTCATAAATATATTCTGGATAGGAATATATTTTCATTCCCATTTCTTGCGCTTTGATCAATTCAGGATTGTCTTTTCGTGCATGCATACCCAAAATCACCGCATCAATGTCAGATGTAATACGCGCAGCATCCCACCCCATTGTTTCGGGCAACAAACCTTTCTCGCGTAAGCGGGTTTTAGAGGGTTCAAATATTTCATCATCTGAACCTGTTATGTGAAATCCTTTTTTATGCAGAGCCAAGGCCATGTTGTGCATGGCACTTCCGCCAATTGCTATTAGATGTATGCGCATATGATATAGTTTGAATCTAAATTATCTTTTTACTTAACTTTAATCCTGTAAAAAAAAGAAACTTATGAACTTATACGCTGTTAATACAGGTTATTTTAAACTAGATGGTGGCGCTATGTTTGGCGTAGTGCCCAAAACCATTTGGAGCCGCACCAATACTGCCGACAGCAACAATATGTGTTCATGGGCGATGCGCTCTCTGCTCATTGAAGATGGCAAAAGATTGATACTCATTGACACAGGAATGGGCAACAAGCAAGATGCTAAATTCTTTGGCTACTATGATCTTCACGGTGACGACTCGCTCACCAAATCACTACATCAACGCGGTTTTACGGAAGACGACATCACCGATGTTTTTTTAACCCATTTGCATTTCGACCACTGTGGCGGCGCCATTAAAAAAAATGAAAACGGTATTTTAGTGCCTGCCTTTAAAAACGCAAAATACTGGAGTAATTCAAAACATTGGGAATGGGCTGTTAATCCTAACCCACGCGAAAAAGCTTCTTTTTTAAAAGAAAATATTTTACCCATTCAAGAAAGCGGGCAATTGATTTTCATTGATCAAACAGCAGAGCTATTTCATCCCGACATTCGCATATTAACAGTGAATGGCCATACCGAATCGCAAATGATACCCCATATAAAACATCAAGGAAGAACAGTTGTTTTTATGGCCGATCTGCTGCCTTCTGTTGGGCACCTTCCACTCCCTTACGTAATGGGATATGATACGCGACCATTGCTTACTATTGTTGAAAAAGAAAAATTTTTACATGAGGCTGCCGACAACAATTACACTCTGTTTTTACAGCACGATCCCATCAACGAAAGCTGTTTCGTGCAGCACACCGAAAAAGGCGTTCGACTAAAAACAGCTTCCGCTTTTGAGTAAAACTATTTCTTTCTTTTGTCGGCTTCTCCAAATACTTTTTTCAATAAATCAGAAGTACGTGCAGAAATATTTTGTCTGATTTTCAATTCCTCTTGTGCCACCATTTTAAACAAACCTTCAATGGCTTTTTTGGTGGTATAGTCTTCTAAATCAGGATTTACTTTATCAACAAAAGGAATACTGTTGTATTTTGTCATCAAAGGATTCCAATACTTTGTCACCTCCACCTGTTTGAGTGCTTGCACAACAATGGGCTTAAAAGTGTCATAAAGTTGCTGGTAAGTTTGTCCATTCAAATAAGTCGTTGCCGCATCTTCTTTGCCTTGCAAAATATTCATTCCGTCTTTCACCGTCATATTTTTAATGGCAGTCAAAAAAATGTCCCCCACTTGCTTACTTGCCAATTCAGCCGCTTCGTTCATCGTTGTTACAAACTTATCCACTTGAAGCCCCATTCCTGCAGCTCGCAAATTCGTCTCCATTTTTTTTGCATCTTCTGGAAAAGGAATTTTGATTAGCGAATTTCCATTGAACCCACCCACAGCCGAAGTCAGCTGCCCTGCATTGGTAGCACCCTTAGACAAGGCTTCTTTCAATCCATCAATCACTTCTTTTTCACTTAAAGCGGGAGCGACCTTTGAAATCGCTGCCGCTTTCTTTTTCAAGGTATTCACATTCAATTGTGCCGAAACAGCAGTAGCTCCAAGCAAACAAGCAACAATCATAATTTTTTTCATAGGATAAGGGATATTTTATTTTGATATTGCGGCAATGTTTATGCCAACATCGAAATTAATGAATTATTTTTATCTCCCCATTTATATTCACAAGACTTCTCCAAAATGAAAACAGTACTGATCATAGACGACGCAGGTTTCGACAGAATCATCATCAATGCGCTACTAACGCAGTGCGGTTATGATGTTATTGGGGAAGCTGCAAGCAGAACGGAAGGACTTCAATTGGCGCGCGAACTAAAACCTGAACTCATTACTTTAGATAAAATGATGCCTGATATGGACGGCATGGAAGTGCTGGAAATACTGCACAAAGAAAACTTCCCCGGAACAATTGTCTTGATGAGCGGCGATAACCTCGCAACAGTAAAAGAAAAAGCAGTGGCCATGGGCACAAAAGAATTCTTTAAAAAACCTTTGAGCAAAGTTGATTTAAAATTGAGATTGGACGCTTTGTTCACATAAGCCCCACGTGTAGTTCAATTTTAGCAGAGCACACAGACTTATTTTTACAATTTCTGCGCATGGAAAAAAGCTCCAGGACAATTGAATACATCTCTTCATTTTAAAACATAAGTAGCTGATTAAAAGTTATTTAAAATATTTATCCCCTATTAGGATTGTCTAAAACCATCAAAAATTAGTAGCAATTTTATTCAAAACCAACCCTATCTTGATGCAATAGAATTACTCAAATTCAAACTGCATCCCTATGAATCCTCAAAAATCCATTTTAATTGCGCTACTGACGGTGATTTTTTCTTCCTCAGTAATAAATGCTCAAGCATTTAGCTTAAAAATCATGTCGTACAATATTCAACAACCCTACGGCACCAATTGGGATGGCAGAAAAGCATCGTTAGTGGCGGTGATCAATAACGAAAATCCTGATGTACTTGGATCGCAAGAAGCGGTAAATTACCAAAGAGATTATATAAACACTAACATTTCTGGGTATTCATGGTTCGGAGAAGGACGTGATGGCGGCGATGCAGGTGAAGGTTCTTTTATATATTACAAAACAGCAAAATACACTTTAGATGCAGCAAACTCAGGTAATATGTGGTTATCAAACACACCCACCATCCCCTCTCGCATCAACGGCAGTTACAATAGAATTTGTACTTATGTTCGCCTCACCGATAAAAGCACTAACAAAAGTTTTTACCTCTTTAATATCCACAATTATATGCCAAGCGAATACGACAATCGTTTGGCCGCTGTTAAAATGTTGGTGCAAAAAATTGCAGCACGAACACATAGCAGCGATCCTGTTTATATCACTGGGGATTTCAATTCATCGGAAGGAGATGGTGTTACTGTTTGGATGAAATCGGGATCAGACAATTCTACTAAATTCAGAGATACCTACCGCGATTACGACCCAACAGGAAGTGTCACCACTGGTTTCGGCACTAAGTTCGATTATATTTATTGTCCGAATTCCTCTAAATACACCACCATTTCCTCTCATGTTGTTACATCGGCCACCAGCTCTTCCGACCATTTACCCATTGTAGCCAGCGTAAGTTATGCTGACGCAGTTGCGCTTCCACATAGCATTCCTGGAAAAATTCAGGCAGAAGCTTACACTTCAATGAATGGAGTGTTGCTAGAAAATACCACAGATACCGACGGCGGACAAAATGTAGGTTTTTTAGCCTCGGGTGATTGGTTGCTATACAAAGTAAACGTTGCAGCCAGCGCAAAATACGACTTAAAATTCCGAACCGCGAGCGAAACAACAGCCGGTGTCGTTTAAATTTTAGTAGATAACGTTCTTGTAAAATCGCAAACTTTTACCGTGAGCGGAGGCTGGCAAAAATGGCAAACCATTCCTACTACTTTAGATCTTTCAGCAGGAATTCACGAAATAAAACTCTTGATTAAAACTGGCGACTTCAACATCAATTGGATGGAATTTGCAGAGCAAAGCAGTCAGAGTGGATTTCAAATAAAAGCTGTATCCATGAATTTATGGCGTCGCAATACATCATGGCCAACTCGCGTCAACAATGTAACATCCATGATCAACGGCCAGGCTCCCGACGTAGTGGGAATACAGGAAGGAGACGAAGGAAAAAGTCCTGAACTGGATAATCTATTAAGCAGTTACACCCTTGAAAAAGGTCCGTGGAACGAAGAGTCTACAGCCATTTTGTACAACCACAACACATTGACTTTGGTTGAAACAGGCGTATTTGGATATTCTTCCACTCCCGATGTCAATAAATCCAGCGACTGGGGTGATGGTGCAGTTTACAACTGGTTGCGCAAATGCAACTGGGTACTGTTGGAACAAAAAAGTTCGGGCAATCGATTTTATGTTTACAACAATCATTTAGATGCTAACGGCCTTTCCTCCAATCCAGCAATGTGGAGAAGCAAAGAAACCGAATTGATGGCCGCACGAATTTCTGCCAGAATTCACCCTGAATATCCTTTTATTGTATTGGGCGATTTAAATGGTGATGAAGCAGATGCCGCCATCATATATTTGAAAAGCGGTATTGGAAATCCAGTTAAAATGAAAGATACTTATCGCGAAATATTACCAAACGGCCCAGGAGATTCTTTCGGCTCAGGAAAATACGATTACATTTTGGTGGCCAATACATCAAGCGCTACCACTACCGATGCAAATATTATTTACCAAAGTCAGTACGGACATCTTTCCGATCACAATGGAGTATTTGCTACAATTAGTTTTGGCGACCTAAGTACTAAACTCTTCGAGGTTGAAACAAAAGAAAAAACCACAATATATCCTAATCCAGTAAGCAACGGAAGCATTTACATTTCAAGCAAAAGTGAAAACCTAGCTTCTGTTGAAATATTTGATGCACAAGGAAAACTTGTTTTGAAAAACGACGACATCAATCACAACAATAGCATCAATGTACAATCGCTAATTCCAGGAATCTATTTTGTGAAAACGGATAATGAAATTCAAAAGTTGGTGGTGTTGTAATTTATTTATTGCATCGGAAATTTCAAAACCGTAATATTTATAATCAGGACGATAGACCCTTCCTTCGTCAGAACGACATACTCAGGTATTACCTAAAATCATTTTTTGAATATTGAACGGATACCGTCATCCTGAAGAAGGAAGGATCTATCTCCATTAAGATAAAGGCGAAAGGAAACAATTACCTCTTTACAATTTTAACTACTTCAATTTTACTATTGTAAGAAAACTGAACAAAATACATCCCTGCCTGAACATGGGACCCGAAAGAAATATTTTCATTGGTAAAATGCTCTGAAGAAACATACACTTCCGCTCCTTTAGCATCTATCACTTTAACAAGCATTGGAAACGAAAAATCACTATTTACTTTTAAGTTAACTTCATGAACAAAAGGAAGAGGATATACTTCATAATTTTTTTCGTTTTGCAGATTAATACCCGTCGACAATACATCCACAAAATCCAAGGAGCTTATATTATATCCTGCGGTAGAAATCACTAATTTCAAAACATGATTTCCTGCTGAAAGATTTAAAGTTCCCAAATCAAAATTCTTCCATGTATCCCAACCCGTTGTAGATCCTACTATAGCTAAATTAATTATAGTTGTTCCATCAACGAGCAAAGAAACTTTTCCACCATTTCCAGCCGCTCTTATTTTCACTAAATAAGTACTTGAAACAGCAACATCAACAGTATACTGCATCCACTCTGTGCTTTCTGTCCAACCTATTACTGCTGTTTTTTCAGCATTAGAATACTGAACATCCACACCATCATTTCTAAAATACCAACCAGTATTCCACGCAGTATAATTTCCGCCACCAGCACCAAATTGCGTGGTGCGAAAAATAGAATCTTTATATGCAACTCCGTTTTTACCTTCATCATATTCAGCGGCTGAAATCACACCAGGTATTGTATGCGTTGCAAAAGGTTTGGTGGCATTGTTTGGCGCAGAAAATAAAGCGTAAATATAACCACGATTAATACTGCATTTGCTCAGTTTTACATTTTCAGCTAGCTCATCGATAATCGCTTGTCCTAACCGAGCCGAAGGTTTTGCTCCGCCATTAATATACGTTGCTAAAGCCGACCAATTATCAGGTTCTTTAAATGCCTGTATGCCCGAAACACTTCCCATTTTTTTGAAAGGCCAAATTGCCCAGCCAATATTGTATTTAGCCATGAGCGCTGCCGTTTCATTGATCCAGTGATTGGAATTTTCACCGAACTCACCCAACCATATTGGCACGTTTTGCGCATCACGAATGGCTAAAACAAAATTGAGCGAAGCATCATTTACATCGTTCCAGTATTTATGAAAACTGTACGCCATGTTGTTGTCCCATTTTGGTGTGAGTCCGCTATAATCATTGGCATAACTATTTCCTTCAATTAATAAAAGATGGTTGTTATCTACCATGCGAATTGCAGTAGTAATGTCTTGCATTAAATTCATCAGCAAGCTATTTCCGGGGATGCTCCAATTTGTTTCATTGATTAAATCGTAACCACCAACAAATTGTTCATTGGCATAACGCTGAGCGAATTTTTTCCATAGTTTAACAGTTTGATCGCGATTGGCAGCACTTTCCCATAAGGAAGGTTGTCCGGAAATATAATCACTAATATCTCCACTATTTTGTCCGCCAGGTGCAGCATGCAAATCCAAAATCACATACATATTATTTGCCTTGCACCACGATATGGCTGAATCCACCATTACAAATCCGCTTTCATAAAAAACATCTGGTTGTCCGAGCGATGTAAATAAATTGTAATGCAACGGCAAACGAAGGGAATTAAATCCCCATGCCGCCAAGCTATCGACATCCGCTTTTGTAAAATAATTTTTTCTGTAGGCATCATAAAATTCTTCCATTTTCACAGCACCTACAACATCCGCAATTTTTTGTTTGATGACGTACTGATAGCCTCCACCAAGATTGAGCATATAGCCTTCCTGCACCATGTAATTTCCGATGTTGGCTGCTTTGATTACATAGTTGCCGTTGTTATTAACGATGTTTTTTCCGCTGGCGTGTAAAAATCCGGGATTCGAAGAAACTACCCAAGCACTAACTTCCGCATAATTTAAATTAAAGCCGCCTGTGCTTGCTACCAACCTCAAAACGTGATTGCCTGACGTTAATGCAACTTTTGTTTTGGTCGCCGCCCAGATTTGCCATCCGCCAGTTATAGGCAAAGCCTGAGTCCCTAATTCTTTTCCATCTACTTCAATGGCAATCACGCCGCCATTCATACTGGCGCTTCTGAAAGCAAATTCATAATCACCTTTGGTGGCAACAGTAATACTGTACTCCAGCCAATCGTTATCGTCGGTCCAACCTATATTCGATCCACCGCCTGCATCAATGCAATTCTCAGTTTGAATACCAAACATGGAAGTATATGATTCTGCTTCAATTTTACCCGGAAGATCCACTGCAAAAAGTGCTGACCCCGATAAAAAAAGGAAAAATAGTAACAGTTTAGTTTGAATAAGCGGTTTTGTGAAAAATGAAAAGTTTACTGTATCCATGAAAGGTTTATTTAACGAATGAAACTGTTTGTTTTTGATACTCGGCATCACTGGCCACTACTGTGTAAAAACCTTGACTTAAATTTTCAACATTGACGGAAGATCCCGGATCTTTCTGACTAAACACCAATCTTCCAGCTGCATCATAAATGAAAATTTCACGCATTTTTTTGGGGGAGTCGATATAAAACACATCCGTCACAGGATTGGGATAAATAGAAAATGAAAAAGTAGGTACTTCTAAAACATTGACTGTACTTGAAAAATCCAACCAATTTAAATTGAAGCCTCCTGTGCTTGTTGCTACGCCAACATTTAGTGCACCGGCAGGCAATTGAACATTGTGCGTTATGGTTTTCCAATTTTGCCAACCACCTGTATTGGGCACATCAATGGTGCCGTATACTGTGCCTCCGCCCAAAGATTCAAATTTTAATGACGCACCAGCTGCATTGGATGACACTCTGTACGACAGCGCATACTCTCCTGCCACAGGCACATTGATTTTATATGCCATCCAATCTCCCGCATCTAAATAACCAATATTTTGCCCTGCATCAATATCACTAGCACTTTCCAATTGTATGCCATTCATATCGCAATAATTTTCTGCCTGAAGAATTCCTGGAATAGTGACAGTGTTGCAAATATCGCGCTCATATACGCGCACATAATCCACATACATTTTAGCCGGAAAAGCATTGTTATCAATGTTATAACCAGGCCATTTTCCTCCCACAGCCAAATTTAAAAGCAAAAACATGTTTTTATGAAAAGCACCAGTGCTATTCATTGAATTTTGAATGTTTGCCGTGCCATACAAAGCGCCATTCACAAACCATTTAATAGCACTGGCATCCCACTCAATGGTGTATACATTATAATCTTTCACATTAAAATCTGGGGAGTTGTTTCCAAATTGTGTGTATCCTGCATTGCCGTTCCAGTGTATGGTACCAAAAACATGACTTTCGGTGTTCACCTGCTCCATAATATCTATTTCACCGCATTTGGGTCCATATATTATCGCCCAGCATCCAAAAAGCTGGCCATGATCCTGAAAAGGCTGGCAGTTTAATACGCGCTTCCATTTTTCCGTATCTAAATGATTTTTTGCCACTGGTATTCATTCTTGCTGAAGTGTAGTTTTTGCCGCCAAAACTTTCTTTTTTCGCAGTGATTACGAGTGCACCATTCTCTACCGACGCGTTCTCCTTTCGGTAATATTCCAATTCGTTGTTTCCAGCACCAATATCACCCACTTCAAAGTTCCAGTCGGAACTGATACTATTGGTAAATTCATCTGCCCATATGAGTTGGTAGCCCTGAGCCTTGATGGAAGTTGAAATAGCACACAATAAAATCAGTGATTTTAAGTACAAAATAATTTTCATAAGAAGTAATTTAGGTTAAGGTTGCAGTGGAGTTTACCTAAGATAGGATCGCTTGCCTTTTACAGCTTATCCTGCCATCCTAATTATTTACGCCAACGTTCAAAACAATAAAATAAAAACCGGACAATCACCGGACAACCTTATCAGAACTAGGTTTATTGATCGTAACTAAAAATTTATTGCAAAAGAAAACAAGCGAAAATTTTTAAAAAACCAACTTCCATGCATAGAGATTTCCACACACACTAAATTAAACATCAAGGGAAAAGACAGGAATACATAGAAAAAAACAAGTTCAGTCATGTTGTATTCTGCAAGAAAACACTTCTTTTGCAAACTCAATATTGAATAAAATTGCCACGAAAATAGTTGCACTGAGAAAACTGATGTAACTCCATAAAGTGAGAAAGTAGAACCAAAAGAATTTTATCCCTAGAAATAGGTTGAAAATCCAAACTGCAATCCAGAAGTCAATGCCGGTGGATTAAGCAACAAATCATGTTGCCAGTGGTAACGATAATTCAAACGCAATACAGTTTGTCCCGACGGACGAAAAGAAAATCCCGGAACAATCGCCAAAATATCGTCTCCAATTTTACCATCGGTTTCAGTAAATGTGCCCACATTGTAGTCGGCATATTCAAAACGAAAGCAAGCAGAGATTTTTGATTTTTCAAAATTCAGTACCGATCCTTTGTACAGTGGCTGCACTAAATCAACGAAACAACCCCATTGCTGAGCACCATATTGCGGAGCTGATCCCGGAGGAAGATTCACTTCCACCACTGCTATTTCACCAGTGATAGTAGTTTGATTGGCAATGGTTGTAGAAAAATCAAAAGCATAAGCGCTTACACTTCTCTGTTTATCAATCACCACACCATCTAAATTCCATTTGTTGTAAACACCCAACATTGCAGACAAGCCAATTTCACCGTATTTACGATGCTTTAGAGCAACCTTTCCCGTAGTCATTGGCAAACCACTATTGCTTTCTTCAAACTTTTCGGGACTCGATTTACCGGCCGCTAAAGAAGTACGATTGTCTTCATTATCAATAATATTTGCATCAAAACCATTGGTTAAATACAATTCGTAAGCTAAAGAAAGGTTGTGCGCAAAATATTTACCGTGCACTCCAAAACCAACATTGGATAAAGTGGAAGGCAAAATTGTGGTCGCCGACAAAGGACGATCAATAAAATCCCAGCGCGGACCATCGTGATTTTGATTGAAAGCACCAATAGGATTCATAATCACACCACCTCTGAAATTCAACAAGGGATGCAACTCCAAATCCATCGCCGCAAATTCCAAGTTAATTTCCTTGGTACCCTCTTCAAATTCCAACTCAGAAAGAAACTTAATTCTTTTGGAAATAGTGGATGAAAAAAACAAAGTGAATCGTCGGAATTGAAAAGAGAAACCATCCGTCACACCATCGGTGCCCATGTATTGGGTGTTGGCTTCGAGGTAACCGCCAATAGCGATGGGCGATTTTCCTATTATTAAAAAGGGACGATTGTACATAACGTCGCTATTCATAATCAAACGGGAAGTATCCTGCGGAACTCGTTTAATCAAAGTAGTGTCCTGCGCCTTCATTAACGCAGGAAACAATAAAATTATGCTCAATAGTAAAAATCTCATCACTTATAATTGAATGTAAATGTTTTCATTATCGACGCTGGTTTTAAATTGTTGTAAATCCTGATCAGCAGGGGGATTCAACACTTTTCCTTTGTTTGTAAATTCACTGCCGTGACAAGGACAAACCAGATACTCTCCCTGCGCCAAAAGTTCACAACCTTTGTGCGGACAATACATTAGCAAAGCCGAATATTCTGTTTCGCTGTGTTTGTATAAACAGATGGGAAATTCCGATTGATCGAGTCGCACCAAAACATACTTTCGTTGTTTTGTATTTTCACCGTCGACGAATACAAACTCCGATTTTTTTACCGCAATACGTTTGGCATCCAACTGTGTTTTTGCAAAATAATTGCTAGAAGAACAACCTTGCAAAACAGCGCTCAAACCAACAGCTCCAAGGCATAACATACCGCAATCTTTTATAAAATCCCGTCTTTCCATTTATAAGGATTTGAGAAATTTAATCAATTGCGCTTTTTCCGCTTCCGATAAAGCAAGAAAAGCTGCTCTTCTACTGGCTGCCTCACCTCCATGCAAAGTTATTACAGTTTCAAAGGAAGTAGCTCTTCCATCGTGCAGTAAAAACAATCCTCCTTGCGACGCTTCAGCGAGTCCAATCCCCCACAGCGGCGGCGTTCTCCACTCATTGCTATTGGCACTTCCTTCAGGATATTTATCATCCAAACTCACTCCCATATCGTGCAATAGAAAATCGGAATAAGGATGGAATGTTTGATTACTCAATGCCACTATATCCGACTCCGATGTTGTAAAAGTGGAGACGTGACAGTTCGCGCAACCAATTTGTGTAAATATTTTTTCTCCTGCCATTACATCAGCATCGCTTTCATTTCTGCGCGGAGGAGCTTTCAATGTGCGCATGTAAAACACCAAACTATTCACAAAACTTGCAGATGCTTCGGGATCAGCAATATTGTCTCCGGTATAAACGCCAAGCTCATAATTGTACAAATCCTCCATATCAAAATCAGAAGTAATACCAATATCTTGTTTGAGCGCAAACACCACCTGATCCTGAATCATCACCTTTTCGGCCTTTTTCCCAAAGCGACCGATATATTGTCCGTTGTTGGCAATATGAATATCCTGTGCTATAAAAAAAGAAGTAGGACCCACATAATTCGGTCGGCCTGAAATCCCATCACCATTTAAATCCAACGAATCCGCATTCGCCAAAATCGCCTGATCATGCAGAGCGGCAATATAACCCAATCCCATAATGGCCGGCGCCAATCGTTTGGTAAATACATTAACTTCCGAAGGCAGAGATTCTGCCAAATAGCCGTCAATTGATTTTTGCTGCAATTGCGGTCCGCCTTTAGAAAGGAGATAATCCACTTTTGATCCATTCACATGTGCATAACGCGTCACCACCGTAGAAGGATGACCTTTACCATTTCCAACATGACAATTAGAGCAAGAATTTTGAACGAAGATCGGCCCGAGTCCCTCCGCAGCGGTAAATATTTTAGCAAAGGCAGCATCACCTATTAAGTGCTCTTTTTCCTGCTGGGCGGTTAATCCGGGAATAGTACCAGCCAAAACATCTTCATCGGCAGGGGCCGGTGGCAATAACTTTTCACAAGCCACAACTGTGACTAATAAAAATAGAATGGTGATAATAACAAACGACTTATTTTTCGTTATAGATAATAGGCTAATTAAAAAGCAGCCTATAAATGTAATGAGAATTTCAATACTATAAAATATAATTTAGATGAGTCTAATTGTAAATCTGCGATTTCACAGATTAAAACTTAACCCGTCGTAAGCAATTTCAATGTTATGTGGAAGTTCTTTTGACACCTCTTCATGAAAACCCATCATGTGGCTAATGTGCGTTAAATAAGCCTTTTCAGGTTTTATTTTTTGAATGAGGGCAATGGCCTCCGTCAGATTAAAATGTGAAATATGCTTTTCCTTGCGAAGTGCATTCAGCACCAAAATCTTTGTCCCCTTGACCTTTTCCAACTCTTCATCTGAAATATAATTGGCATCGGTGATATAGGTAAAGTTTCCAAAACGAAAGCCCAAAACGGGTAATTTATAATGTAAAACAGAAATGGGCGTGATCTTCACTCCTTCAATTTCAAAAGGCGAATGATCAATAGTATTCAAGTTCAACTGAGGAATTCCTGGATAATCGACTCCGGAAAAAACGTAGTGAAATTCTCTTTTTAAAGCTTCCTGAACAGAAAGTGTAGCGTAGATTTCAGCTGGCTTTGAAGTAATGTAATTGAAGGCACGCACATCATCGAGGCCGGCAATATGATCTTTATGCTCATGCGTAAACACAATAGCGCTGAGCTTTTTCACATTTTCACGAAGCATTTGTTGGCGGAAATCCGGACCAGAATCCACTACTATCACCTTCCCTTCCGTTTCAACCATTATAGAAACGCGCAATCTTTTGTCTTTAGGATCAATAGAAGCACACACCTCGCATTCACATGCAATAACAGGCATGCCCTGTGATGTTCCGCTACCGAGGAAGGTTATTTTCATGAGTATCTATTTTTCTTTTTATGGTCTCATGGAATATTCATTTCCGTTAAATTCTTTTAAGGAAAATGAATATTTCATTTGCAGATTTTTTTTAATTTTTCCACAACAAAATCCACTTCTTCTTTCGTGTTGTACCTACTAAAAGAAAATCGCACCGCAGGAGTTTCACTATCCACCCCCAATTCCTTCAACACTCTTGATCCCAAATGACTTCCTGACGAACAAGCACTTCCTCCAGATACAGCAATTCCTTCAATATCGAGATTAAACAACAACATCGATGAAGAAGCAGTTTTAGGCAAAGAGACATTTAAAATATAAGGCGATGCAGCATCATAAGAACCATTCACCATCGCACCAATCGCTTGTAATTCTTTATAGAAATAATCTTTCAATTCTTTTACTTTTTCAGCATCTACTGCCATTGCAGCGCAACTCATGCTCAACGCTTTTCCCATGGAAACTATTCCCGGCACATTCTCCGTCCCTCCGCGGATATCGCGTTCTTGTCCGCCACCAACTATCTGTGCCGAAATTTTATTTTTCTTACTTACATATAAAAAACCCGTGCCTTTCAATCCGTGCAGTTTGTGCGCCGAACAAGTAACAAAATCAATTTTAGTATTGCTTAAATTCAAAGGCAAATGCCCAATACTTTGCACCGTATCCGAATGAAAAAGCGCGTTGTATTGCAAGCACAAAGCACTTACTTTATCAATCGGAAGAAGCGTTCCAATTTCATTGTTCACATGCATTAAACTCACCAGCACCTTACCATCTATGCTTTTGAGCAAGTCTTCCAGTTCCTGTAAATCAATTTCACCAGCTGGTGAAAAATTTAAAAAGTAAACCTGAACATCTTGTGTCGCGTACTTTTTTACGCTGTTGTACACCGCTGAATGCTCCAACTTAGAACTGATGATGTGTTTAACGCCCAAATCATGCACCGCAGCGTACAACGCCAAATTATCGGCCTCAGTGCCACCTGCCGTGAAAACAATTTCAGAAGATTGTGCACCGATGCAGCTTGCTATTTTTTTTCGAGAAAGCTCCACCAACGAGCGCGCGTCGCGACCTTGCTGGTGAATCGACGATGGATTTCCATATTGATGGCGCATTACTTCCACCACTTCTTGCATCACTTCCTCAGCAACTGGAGTTGTGGCGGCGTTGTCGAAATATACTTTCATTTATAAGGTTAAAGTGACTTTTCCTTGCAAAGGAGTTCCTGAATTATAGGAAAGAGAACAAAAGGTAACGGTAACAGTACCATCTCCATTTTCAACGACATAAACCTTTCCCCCCGTATCGATAGAAGTCGGTGAGTTCCATCCATCGTTTCTCTGAATGTATACATTGCGGTCTGATTTGTCTATATCATCGTATGAACAAACCGTATATGTTCCATTTGCCGGTCTTTTGTAAAAACTCATCGAATAGCTAGCCTTACTCGAAAAATATCCACTCAAAGAAATACCGTAAGTACCATGCCCTATGGCGTATGCTGACGATCCACTCACAGAAGGATTGTAAGCGCTACCATCCTCTATCATTTGTCCGTCTGTTAATGAACAAGGAACTATTGGAGGCCCCGTAACTTTGAAAGTGATTTTAGAAACACCACTGTATTGAAAGCCATATTCATTACTTGCAAAGGCTCTGAAATAAATAGTATCCAAGGGTTTAAATCCAGCCAATACAGTTGAAAAGGAACTAGCAACGATTTCGTCCAACAGAACCTGCTCGTCTGCCAAGGTCGGAATTGCCCTTTTACTATAGCAAAAACCCAGTACATCGATGGTTCCACCGCCATTACTTTCTACTTCCGCACTCACTTTTACGGCATCATCACCGTTAATTTCAATTGCAGGAATTGTAAGTATCGGCGGAGAATGCTTTGTACATGCCAATAATGAACAAATACAAAAAACTATAAATATTTTTTTCATGTTTAAATTTTTATCTGCGACGACGGTTACCGCCCGAACTATTAAAATAATAACAAACTTTTAAATATGATTTGATATAACTTTGCAAACCATAATCTTCGTCGATTCCCATGCTGTAACCAACTCCACCCAAAAACAACACATCACCGGCTTCATAACTCACTCCGACCCTTGGCACAAAAGCCATAGCACTTGTTCCGCCAGCAGTTTCCGAATGAATAATACCAGCTAGGTCGTGGATGTACACCATATCCATCATCAAATAATACACATCGCCGCCAATGGTAGGAGAAAAATTTTCATCCATAATTTTATAGTCTATGTTGACTCCTACTGGAACTACCCAAACATTTTTCCAAACATTGTATCCTTCGATCGCTTTTGTACCGGAACCTGACTGTATTCCAACAGTAAAAAAAGTATCTCTGGTGGTGGTTAAAGCGCAATAACCAATAGAAAAAGACATTTTCAAACGCTCATCAATTTCACCAATCTGATAATTAATTTCGACACTGGCCGTAGGATTAAAAACATAGCCATACATTCCTGTCGGCTGAATATGAGAAAGCTGAGCGCCGATGGCTTGTGCATGAACTATTGTACCACACAAAGAAAATGCCGTGAAAAGAATCAGAATATACTTTTTCATATCATCAATTTTATATCCTCTATTATCTTATTTGCCAGCGCATCTGCACTTTCCTTTGTTGCACTCTCCGAGTAAATTCGAATGATGGCTTCTGTATTCGATTTGCGCAAATGCACCCATTCCGTTGGAAAATCGATCTTCACGCCGTCGATGGTACTGATGTCTTCATGCGCATACTTTTTGGCCATTTTGTCCAATATAGCATCAACGTCAATTTCTGGTGTCAGCTCAATTTTATTTTTAGAAATATAGTAATAAGGGTAAGACGCTTTGAGCGCTGAGCAAGACATTCCACTTTTTGCCAAATGCGACAAAAACAAAGCAATACCCACCAAAGCATCTCTGCCATAATGCAATTCAGGAAGAATGACCCCTCCATTGCCTTCACCACCTATCACTGCCTGCGTCTCTTTCATGGTCGTCACAACATTGACTTCTCCAACTGCTGCTGCAGCATAGTGTCCACCGTGTTTTTGGGTAACATCTCTCAGTGCTCTCGACGAAGAAAGGTTCGAAACCGTATTTCCTTTTTTCTGACTCAGCACATAATCTGCAACGGCTACCAAAGTGTATTCTTCGCCAAACATAGACCCATCTTCACAAACCATTGCCAATCGATCCACATCAGGATCTACCACAACGCCAACGTGTGCTTTTTGGGTTTTGATCAAAGCAGAAATTTCAGTCAAATGTTCTGGCAAAGGCTCTGGATTGTGCGGAAATTGACCATTTGGCTCACAATACAACTCCACTATTTCGGCAACACCCAAAGCTTTCAATAAATATGGAACAGCGATACCACCTGTAGAATTCACAGCATCCACCACCACTTTCAATCGCGCTTTTTTTATCGCTGCTACATCAACATAAGGCAACGCCAATATATGTTGAATGTGTTCATGAATGTAACCACCTTCATGCGCTGTGATGCGCCCCAAATGATCAACATCAGCGTATAAAAAATCTTCCTTTTCAGCAAGATCCAATATTTTAAGTCCATCTTCACCTGAAATAAACTCACCTTTATTGTTCAATAATTTCAAGGCATTCCATTGTTTTGGATTGTGCGACGCGGTCAAAATGATACCGCCATCAGCTTTCAAATCCACTACTGCCATCTCCACCGTTGGAGTGGTTGACAAATCAAGATCAATTACATCAACGCCCATTCCTTGCAAAGTAGAAATCACAATGCGTTTGATCATGGGGCCAGAAATGCGCGCATCTCTTCCCAGCACCACCTTCACCTTACTTTTGCCACTTGCTGTTTTTACCCAAGCCCCGTAAGCACTTACAAATTTTACGGTATCGAGCGGCGTTAAACCTTCTCCAACCGGACCACCAATGGTTCCTCTGATTCCTGATATTGATTTTATTAAAGTCATCGTATTGATATTTGGGCTAAAAATAATCAATAAAATCACTATTGCGATGTTTTTAGTATTTTCGAAAAAACAACTACTACCTATGAAAACAAAAATCAGTCTTATTGCAGCGCTGTGTGCTCTGCTCTTCAGTACCTCATTGAACGCGCAAATCAATATAGAAGATGTCATTGCCGACACTGCCTGCCTCTGTTTGCAAAAAATAAAGACCGATAGCATCACGCAGGGCATCAACGCACAATTCAACACCTGTATGAGCGAGGCTGTCAATAAAAACAAAGCCGCAATCATGGAGAGTTACAACAGCGGGGAGCAGGGCAAAAAAATGGACGAGCAAAACAAAGACAATGGTCGCCTTATGATCAAAACACAAAACGTTTTGGCTAAAAAATGTTCTGACTACGACCGTGTTTACGGGCGTGTACGAAGCATGCACCAATCGAGACAGAAGTAATTTACACTCTTCCAACTACTTGAAAAATTACTTGTCTCTTAAATTGTATTTCCTACTTTTGCCGAATTATTCATTAAAAAACCACTACTATGAAATTTACATTACCATTATTTGTTCTGTTTTCTGTTTTTTTCGCGATCAACACATACGCGCAAAGCAACATCGTCAAATTTAGACCTGCTGCTTTAGGCTGGAACAACATTGACTTGTCTTATGAGCGTGTGATCAACGACAAAAGCTCTTTCGCTGTGAAAGTTGGCTTTATGGTACCTCTTGACATCGTAGCTCCATACAGCGATTACCTTAAGCAACAAGCAACACAAAGCGGTGCTAGCACCACTTCTGGTTACAGTATGACGAAAGGATTTATAAACGGCTTTTCTATTTTACCTGAATACCGCTTTTATACCGCAAAAGAAGCTCCTAAAGGATTTTATGTTGCGCCTTACTTGAAATTTTGGAGAGGTGCGATGGGTGCAACTATATTAGACTCCGTTCTCCATCCTACTGATATAGTGGCGAGTTTAAATATTATCGGGGCTGGTGTTGGCATTGGCTACCAATGGGTGATTGCCGATGTAATCACTATCGACTGGAATTTTTTGGGACTGGGTGCTGACGCATATTTACTCAACGCAACGATCACTGGCCAAAACTATGCTGATGTATCTCAACAAATTCAAGATAGTGGAAACGCTAGCAACGTGATCATTAGCGGCGCAGGAAACATCACATCAATAACATCACAACCTACAATTTTACCAGGCTTGAAAACCAATTTCTCTATTGGATACATGTTCTAAGTAAAAACCTATTATTTAAAAACGCCCATTTCTCAAAAGAAATGGGCGTTTTTTATTATAAAAAACATATTTACCTTATTCATTCTTCATCAATATTTTATAAGTCAAAGCTCCTCCATTTTGAAACTTTACAAAATATACTCCTGTTGGCAAAAAACCAACATCAATGCTGTTTGTAATTAACTTGTCACCACTGTAGTTTGCAATTACTTGACCGCTGCAGTTAACAATCTCAATCGATTCGAGAGCGCTATTGGCGTCAGTTTTAAAATTAAGTTGACCATTGGACGGATTGGGATACAAAATATTGCCGTTTGGCAGGGCGTTCATTTCAATGACATTGACCGTTGATTCAAGCAACTCAACGCCGCCAAATACACTGGCGTCAATCCAACTGCGGTCTTTGTCGGCAGGTGCCACCACTTTTGAACCGATAAAACTTTCTCGAGTACCTCCGCCATCATTGTCGCAATAAGCCAATGAAAATCCCAATACTTTATTTGCAACCAAATTGGCAACTGAATTACTCTGCGCTCCGAAAACAAAGGCGTCGGTGTACAATGCTAGTGCCATTTCCCAAGTGTACACATTTCCATTTTTAGTACGCTTGACACTAAAATGATCGTTGTACAGGTGCGGATTTTGATCAACGCCAAGATCAACTGCATCATACAATGTGGAAACATGGTAGGCAAATGCGTTGTAATTGTACTGATGATTTCCACCTGAATGATTTTCATCGACAAATACCTCAACACAATCGTCGTCCCACCAATGTTGCAAAGGATCGCTGTAATTGTCGAAAAGAACATTGTCCGTAACTTCAACGAGAATGAAAAGCCGGTCAGCGTTCCATGTCAATTTGTATTTCCCCGAAAAATCAGCTGCATCCACCGTAGCGCCTACCCATAGCTGATCTATAGGAGCCCAAGTAGCCTCTTGCCAACAACTTTCATTTGCCAAGCCGTCAATATTCGGCGCTACGTTGGCTTTTGGTGCCAAATAGTTTTGTGCAATGGCACCGGTGCCTGATAGCACAAAAAAAAGCGAAATCGTTGTCAGTACTTTTGTCATGTTTTTCTGTTTAACAGTAAACTTACAGTGTTTATTGCTAAAACTCAAACTGCTATCCCTTGATTATTGTCCCTTCCGTCTCAATAGTTTATGCATCCGTGCAAACACTATGACTTTCTTGAACTTACTGCACTAACATTAGAATAAAACACCGTTCTTCAACTAAAAAAAGCATCAATAATCTGTCTATTAAAGCAGTTTTACGGCGATACAAAATACACTGCGCAGTAAATTAGTTTAACTTAACGCACAAAAAAAAAGGAGCATTTGCAATAAATTGAAAAAGAGGAACGCCTAACCCTACAAATTTTAAAGATTGCATTTTGAAAAATACGACCAAACTCAAAAACATCCTACAATTGTATACCGTCACTTTAGACCTTGACGACAACAACAACATTCAATTGACCATTATCAACAAAAGAAACAACAGCGCTAGCACCTTTATTGACAAAGCGTATTCCATAGTGATTGGAAAGGCCTTCAGTCACATGTTGAAAGAGATTAAGAAATCAGAAAAGAATTTGTGATTTTTAAGAACAACCTAAAGCACAAAAACAAAAAGACCGCTGTATTGTACAGCGGTCTTTTCAGAAAAAAATCGTTAATTAATTATTGACAAGCACCATCTGCTTGAGCAGTATCCCAGCAATGACTAGCATTACCTGAATCGATCACTTTTCCATGTCTATCTGTTGCATTCCACATAATTTGCGTTAATGCCTGATCTTTGTAAATATCGTAGTAGCGATTGAACTCAGCATCAGCTGTAGATTTCCACAAAATGTAGTTTCCATTTCCAACTACAGGTTCAACATGTGTGAATTTAGTTTGTGAAGTACCTGCAGTAGCATCTTTGCTCCATTCAATTTGAATATACGCAACCTTTGCATTAGCCGCTTTGTTTAAACTCCATGTTCCAGCGCTGCCATCTTTTTTAGAAACACCAGTGTACCATTCAAAATCTTGAAAACCATTTTCTTGAGAAACCAACATTGACCATTTTACATTGTCACCATCAAGACTAGCATGTAATTTAGCAGTGTATGTTACCCCTGAAACAACATTGTATGACCACACCCATTCTTTTTTGTTCACATCGTACACCGCCTCATGTTTGAAAGCCTCCTTAAAAGAGGCTACTGGCACAGCCAAGTTAACAGCAAGAATAGTATTGAAATGGCCAACAGCAAGCGCCGACAAGCCATAGTAAATACCGCTCTCTGTTTTATTTGCAGCTCCCGAAAACGAATTGTCCATGCTCATCGAAGTGCTGGGCGGTAAATTTGGCGCCGTTGGATTTTCTTTTGTACAAGATGTTGCAAATATGCCCAAAGCCATTGCAAATAACATTGATTTTTTTGAGATTTTTTGTAGTATCGATTTCATAGAGTTGAATTTATTTTTTTGTTAGACGAAGTTTAAACAACAGGGTTGCTTTCTGTAGTTCATATTTTTTTAAGAATTCGAGGCGGCAAGCTCAAAAACCTGCTCCAATTCATACACTTTAAAAGCAGAGGTATTATTTCGAACAGCCTTCAGCATTGCCTTTGCAACAATAGAGACAGCAATCGGACGGTATTTTTTTGCACCAGGAATAATGGGATATAAAAACTTAAACAAGACCAAAGCAATTTTCTCCCCTGTTCTTTTTTCTATTCTGTTTCCGTCTAAAAATGAAGGCCGAATGATACTTACATTTTCAAAGGAAAGGTTTGCTACAGCAGCGTCAAGTTCACCCTTCATGCGGTTGTAAAACAATTTCGACTGCGCATTGGCCCCTGCTGACGATACCAGCACACATTTCGAAACGCCGTTCGCCGCAGCTGCTTTTGCAACTTCGTATTGATACGTAAAATCAATAGCGTACTGCTTTTCTTTTGATCCTGCCTTTTTAAGTGTTGTGCCAAAGGCCGAAAACAAAACATCACCTCTAATCTTATCGGCCCAAGTGGCAGGCTGATCAAAGTCCACCAATATCTGCTCCATCTTCGCATGTTCAACTAATATACTGCGTCTTCCCAGCACTTTAACTTTATCGTAAGCAGGATCTTCTAGCACTTGTTTCAACAGCTCTGTACCTACCAATCCTGTCGCTCCCAATATTATTGCTGTTTGCATCGCTTTTTGTTTTTACAAAGAAAAGCATTCCTTCATATTTTACCTTACCTTTGCCACCTTAAAATTTTTGAAGAATGATTGAGGCTATTAATATTTCATTACAATTTGGAAAGAGAATTCTTTTCGACGAAGTCAACATCAAATTCGCAGGTGGCAACTGTTACGGTGTTATTGGCGCCAACGGCACAGGCAAATCTACTTTGCTTAAAATATTGTCGGGCGAATTAGAATCCACTTCCGGATACGTATATATTGAACCAGGCAAACGTTTTACGGTGCTGAACCAAAACCACTTTGCCTTTGACGAATACGCGGTGCTCGACACGGTAATCATGGGACACAAACGTTTGTGGGACATCAATAACGAGAAAGAAGCACTGTACGCTAAAGAAGATTTTACTGAAAAAGACGGCCTCCGCGCCTCTGAGCTGGAATCGGAATACGCTGAAATGAACGGTTGGAACTCTGCTTCTGAAGCCGCGATTTTACTCAACGGTTTGGATATTCCTGAGCACATGCACGGCACTTTAATGAAAGATTTAAAAGGTGCCGAAAAAGTACGCGTGCTCTTGGCCCAAGCTCTTTTCGGTAATCCCGATATTTTAATTCTCGATGAGCCTACCAATGACTTGGACATGGGCACTATCTCATGGTTGGAAGATTTCTTACTCGACTTCAACAACACAGTGATCGTGGTATCGCATGACCGTCGTTTCTTAGACACTGTTTGTACGCACATCGCCGATATCGACTTTGGCAAAATCACACTTTATCCAGGCAATTATTCTTTTTGGTACCAATCCAGTCAACTTGTTTTGGCACAAAGAGCCAACGCCAACAAAAAGGCCGAAGACCGCATTAAAGAACTACAAGATTTCGTTGCGCGATTCAGTGCCAACGCCTCCAAATCAAAACAGGCCACCAGCAGAAAAAAAGCATTGGAAAAAATAAATCTCGACGAGATTAAGCCCTCCAACAGAAGGTATCCAGGTATTATTTTCCAACAAAACAGAGAGGCAGGAAATCAAGTGCTGCAAGTAGATAGCTTGTCGAAAAGTGTTGATGGTAAAGTCTTGTTTCAAAACATCGACTTCATTATCAACAAGGGAGACAAAGTAGCTTTCATCGGAAAAGACAATATCGCGCTTACTGCTTTATTTAAAATATTGGCCGGAGAAATGAATCCTGATTCAGGATCTTTTACGCTTGGACAAACCATTACTGCTTCTTATTTGCCCAATGAAAACAGCAAATACTTTACAGACAAGAAAAATTTAGTCGATTGGCTGCGTCAGTATTCTGCCGACCAAGACGAAGTATACATTCGTGGATTTCTAGGTAAAATGCTTTTCTCAGGAGACGATGTGCACAAAAGATCAAACGTGCTATCGGGAGGAGAAAAAGTGCGCTGCATGGTATCAAAAATGATGCTTACCAGCGCCAATTTGTTGATTTTAGACGAGCCTACCAATCACTTGGACATGGAGTCGATCACGGCTTTCAACAACTCTTTAAAAAACTTTCCAGGCATTGTTTTATTCACTTCTCACGACAGAGAGTTTACACAGACTGTAGCCAACAGAATCATTGAAATTTCAAGTAAGGGCATCATCGACAAACAAATGACGTATGATGAATACATGGCCGATGCAAAGTCCATCGCTTTGCGCGAAGCAATGTACGCTTAGTCACAAAACAGTTCTCAAAAAGTCGAAAGTAGCAGCTGCTACTTTCGACTTTTTTTTGTGCTCAATAGACCGCTGCAAAGCAAAAAAGTCGGAAGCAGTTGCTTCCGACTTTTTTATATTGATATGAACCTTCGTTCAACTATCTGCTGCTTCTGCCGCCTTCGCGACGTCCACCGCTGCTGAATCCACTTCCGCTGCTGCTTCCGCCATCTCTGCGTCCACCACCACTTCCTTCTCTTCTGCCACCGCCTGAGAAGCCTCCTGAGAAACCTCCAGATCGTCCGGCACCGCCATCACGACGCGCAAATCCGCCTCTGTCACCACTATCTCTGCGGCTTCCGCCTTGATCTGCTCTGTTCACGCGGATCTCACGACCACTGAACGAGAACTCCTTGAAGTCATTAGAAATATTGCTTGCGTGTTGTTCAGGAATTTCAAAGTACGAATGTCTTTCTTCCATTTTAACCACCACTACTTCTGCCGTTCCCAATTTGGTTTGTGCAATAATAAGGTCGGTCAATTCACGGTTGTCAATTCTATCGTACTCACCAATGTTGATGAAGAAACGTGTTTTACCAACACTTCTGCGAGCGTCACTGCGCTCACCACCTGTATCTCTGCGATCGTTGGTAGCTCTAGTGTCGTTTAAATCTTTGGTGTCAATTGATAATTTTTTCAACTCCACCGTTATCATTTTCGCTACCAATTCTTCTTTTGAGAAAGCCGCAAACAACTCTTCGATTTTTTCTTCGATTTGTTTCGTGCTGGCTGTAGGCTTCACAGCAACAATGCTTTCAGCCCATTGGGTCAACTTAATAATTCCGATTTCATCACTTTGAGGAATCATTACTTTATCAAACTTCAGTTCCAGTTCTCTTTCAAACATTTTCAATTTTCGCACTTCTGCTGAATTGACAAAGGCCATCGAGATACCATCTTTACCTGCTCTAGCTGTACGACCACTTCTGTGGGTGTAATAGGCCAATGAATCGGGCATTGAATGGTGAAACACGTGCGTCAAGTCATTCACGTCAATACCTCTCGCTGCAACATCAGTTGCCACCAAAAGCTTAAGCGTTCCTGCTTTGAAGCGTTTCATTACTTGATCACGCTGTGCTTGTGACATATCGCCGTGCAAAGCTTCAGCTTTAACATCAGCTCTTTTCAAATCTTCAGCCAAAGCCTGTGTAGCGATTTTAGTACGGCAAAAAACAATACCGCGCAAATCGTCATGTACACCAATGAAGCGTTTCAATGCTTCCATTTTGTCGCTTTCTCTCACAACAACGTACTGGTGCTTGATTTTTTTGTTCATCTCACCACCTTTGTTCACAGCTACTTCAACTGCTTCAGGCATGTACTTCGCAACAATTCTTCTGATGTCTCTTGGCATAGTAGCCGAGAACAACCAAGTTACCTTGTCTTCTGGAGTGTGTGATAAAATTTCATCGATGTCTTCTTTGAAACCCATGTTCAACATCTCATCTGCCTCATCTAAAATAACGTGGCTGATGTCTTTGATCGACAATGCTTTTCTTTCCATCAAGTCCATAAGTCTACCTGGAGTAGCGATTAGGATGTGTGGTGTTTGTTTCAAAGCACGGATTTGATCCATGATAGAAGCACCGCCATACACCACTTGAATGCGGATGGCAGGCATGTACTTTGCAAACAATTGTAATTGCTGTGCAATTTGTTGACCAAGCTCTCGCGTTGGCGCTAATATTAACGCTTGCGTGTGTTTTACGTCTGCTTTAAGCGTTTCAAGCAAGGGCAAACCAAATGCTGCCGTTTTACCTGTACCTGTTTGAGCTAGACCTATAAAGTTTCTTCTTTCTCCTGTAAGTATTGGAATTGCTTGATCTTGAATTGGAGAGGGAATCTCTATCCCCATCTCTGTTAATGCCTTTAGTAAAGGCGCGGATAATCCGAGTTCTGAAAATGTTGCCAAAATGATTTAATTATTAAAATGAGGGGCAAAGATACCACAAAAGAAGCGGAAATCAATGATTATCATTAAATTAGTTCATTTTCAGTCCTTTCCGAAGCCCAATTAAAACTACTTTCCGCCTAGATTTTCGTCTCTTATTTTGATCTTTTTAGCATCGGCATTTCTATAGCTGAACAGGTTGTTTTCCTTAATGATACGCGCAACAATAGGTGGCACCATTTTCTCCCATTCGAGATCGTGATTTTGTATTTTCTCCAATACTTTGTGCGAGAATACACTTAGGTTTTCGGCATCGTAGTGCTCAAAATCAACGATGCGCGAATTGTCAATCAAATACTTGTAAAGACTCTCGTACTTAGGCGGGATCATCATATTGGTGGTATTGATGATTTCATTTCCGAACTTGTACGGATACAAATACAGAC
>Ga0114969_10000233_pt1 | contig 46465 bp, 37 predicted proteins | sample M_130807_MF_Meta_FD_87316 | JGI IMG/M metagenome (GOLD analysis project Ga0114969, IMG submission 87316) | Freshwater microbial communities from Lake Montjoie, Canada to study carbon cycling - M_130807_MF_MetaG | ecosystem: Environmental > Aquatic > Freshwater > Lake | place: Lake Montjoie... | reverse complement strand
GTTGATGGCTATTATCGGTACAATTTTGCCGACCCATCAGGTAAAACAAACAATTTCACTAGTTTTACTAATTCACAGAGTTCTTTTGAACTAGGTATGGCTTCAGTAAAAATAGACCATTCAGCAGGAAAAGTTTCAGCAACAGCCGATCTTGGATTTGGTAAACGTGCCCAAGAATTTTCTTACAATGACGCAAATACTTTAGTAGCTGTTAAACAGTTAACAATCAGTTATGCTTTAAGTGATAAATTAAAACTTACCATGGGTAAATGGGCTACTCATTTTGGATATGAATTATTAGATGCATATGCCAATAGAAATTACAGCATGTCTTATGGATTTTCTTATGGGCCATTTTTTCATACTGGTTTAAAAGCCGATATTTCATTGGGAGGCAAAAGTGCTATTATGCTTGGCGTTGCTAATCCTACAGATTATTCAACTACCACATCAGGTAATAAAGTAGCACTTGCACAATTTAGCACTGCGTCTAAATCAGACAAATTCAAATTGTATTTAAATTATCAAGGTGGCGTTACAGGTGCCAAAGCTGGATTCAATCAAATAGACCTTGTATTAAATGGTGTATTGAGTTCTCAGTTTAATATTAATTACGATGGAACCATCGCTACAACAAAAACAAATGGTATTAGCAAAAATTGGACTAGCAATGCATTGTATTTAAATTACGACCCAACTAGCTGCTTCGGTTTAACACTTCGTGGCGAATATTTTGATGATAAAAAATCAGTTTCTGGAGGTGCATTTGGTTCATCGGTATTTGCAACCACATTAACTGCAAATATTAAAATTGATAACCTAACTATCATGCCTGAACTTCGTTTAGACAATGGAAGTAATCCTATTTTCTTTAAAGGAACAGGCGGTACAACCACTGGTACCACAGGATTTATTTTGGCTGCTGTTTACAAATTCTAATTTATATACAATCATTTATAAACCATAAAACATTCTTAATTTTCAAGCTTACTTAATAAAATCATACAAATGTTTAATAAGCGTTCATCTACTGCAATTTTTTATCAACTTAAAAAAGCAGAGAGGTTAAGGTTGGGAATTACCAATTTCATAGTATGTTTTTAGGATAAATTACTTCATCAATTTAAAAAATATAAGAGAGGCAGTATCATTTATTTGATACTGCCTCTCTTAACTAAATACTGTCCCGTCCTGAAATAAAGATACCAAATGTAAAGTAAAACCCCTTCGATACCATCCGTATCACTTTTTTAGGACGACTCATACCAATCTGTATTATAAAGCTTATAACATACAATTTGTTTTATTATTAGATTTTGAGTGCTTCTTTATAATATATCTAACCCTATATTTTTATGTATTATTTTATATAAAACAATGTACTTGAATAGTATAATTACAGGGGTTTCGATTAAAAAACAGATGAAAAAAGAACTTTTTTAAAATATTTTAAAAAAAATCCACTTTTTTAAAAAATATTTTCTCCTCAAATAAATTAACTTTTAAACACCAAAATAGAAAAATATTAAGTCTATTTTAAAAAAATAAATATTTTTTTAAAATAATTAATCAAAATTTAATTCGATAGATTAAAATGAATATACATTAAATATTTTTTTAATTTGTTTTCGAGGTTTCATAGCTTAGTAGGTGTTTGTAAATATGAAATATTTGACTTCAATTTGTGAAATATTAATAACAAATAAAAATCTAACAAATGTTTTTACTAGCCACTCAAATTGCAAATAATTCTTTAAACGAAAGTCCGTTCATAATTGTTGGAGTTACCGCTTGTGTTATTTCCATCGTTTTATTATTATGGAAAAACGAAGCAAAAACTTCTATCTAAAATATACGCTTAGCCATATTTTACTAGCAACCCTAGAGGTTGCTTTTTTTTGCCTTAATAAAAAAAACAGTAATTATCCCAAATTCTACCTAAGTTAGAAAAATGAAATGGCTTAAAGATCTAATAAGAATCATCTATAATATATATGCACTAGCAATTTTTATCGTACTCACTTTTTTTTTCTTTCCATTTGTAATGTTTTCTCTTTTATTTGGAAAACTAACTGGCGGAAATATCATTTATAAAATTTGTAAACTCTGGGCTGGTATATGGTATTTTTTTATAGGTATACAGCACAAAGAGATTTTTGAGCACCCACATAATGACGCTAAACAATATATATACGTAGCCAATCATATTTCTTATATAGATATACCGCCTATATTACGCATCATCAGATCACCAATGCGTATTTTGGGTAAATACGAAACAGTTAAAATACCTGTTTTTGGATGGATTTATCGCGCTGCTGTCATTTTAGTTAATAGACGAGATGCAAGTACAAGGGCAAAAAGTGTTCGAGTCTTAAAAGCCGCTATTAAAAACAATATTTCCATCTTTATATTCCCTGAAGGCACTTTTAATGAAACTGCCGCTCCATTAAAATCATTTTATGACGGTGCATTTAGAATAGCTATTGAAACAAAAACCCCTATCAAACCATTATTATTGGTGGATACGCTTGAGCGTTTACATTATAACGCTATTTTTTCGTTAACTCCAGGTAAAAGCAGGGTTGTTTTTTTAGAAGAAATTGATGTATCTGGTTTTACCTTAAAAGATATTCCAGCATTAAAACAAAAAGTTTTTAATATAATGGATGCTGGGTTACGCAGATATCGTGAATATCCTTCTATTTAAACCGAAAGCAACTTATCTTAGCCATATTAGAATCATGGCCAGTCAAACTCAAATAAACAGCTTCGCTTTCAATGCAAATCAACCGACAGTTTTTGCAGAGGTAATTATTCCGTTGGCATTACCCAAAAATTATACCTGGTCTGTTCCATTTGAATTTCAAGATACCATACAAATTGGCATTCGTGTAGAAGTAGTTTTGGGTAAACACAAAAAATATGCAGGTATAGTTAAACGAATTTTTAATACCCCTCCAGAGGGTTTTACACCCAAACCACTCTTAAACTTATTAGACTCAGAACCATTGGTGCATCCAGAACAATTACAATTATGGGATTGGATGGCTAAATATTATTTATGTACCGAAGGCGATATTATGCAGGCTGCTGTGCCCGCTAATTTAAAATTATCTAGTGAGAGCATATTAATTTGGAATGAAGACAGAGAAGAGGGTTTATTTGGCTTAAATGACGAAGAATACATTGTTGCAGAAGCACTTGAATTAAAAAAAGAATTACGGTTATCTGAGGTACAACAATTACTCGACAGTTCTCATGTATATGCTATTATAAAAAGTTTAATTGACAAACAAATTTGTCATATTTGGGAAGAACTTAAGGAGAAATACCAAGTAAAAAAACAATCCTATCTTTTATTACATTCCAATTATTTTGCCGAAGAAAAATTAGCAGAACTATTAAACAATTTTACTAAGGCACCCAAACAAATGGAATTGCTACTAGCCTATTTACATTTATTAAAAACAGAAGGCGAAGTATCTCAACCTGAACTTTTAAAAAAATCAAACGCCTCCCCTGCTCAACTGAAAGCACTCATTGACAAAGGCATTTTAATATTAGAAAAAAGGGCTATTGATCGCTTACCTCAATTAGCAAAAAACAATACCCTGAATTTTAATTTATCTACTGCACAACAAATTGCACTAAATGAAATAAATATTTGTTATACACAAAAAGATGTTTGTTTATTGCATGGCGTTACCGCAAGTGGTAAAACACAGATCTATATCCATTTAATAGAACAAGTAATTAAAGAAGAAAAGCAGGTTTTGTATTTACTACCCGAAATTGCACTGACCTCTCAAATTATTAGACGACTACAATTGCATTTTGGCGGAAATATTGGCATCTATCATTCTAAGTTTAATGCAAATGAACGTGTAGAAATTTGGAATAAAATAAAAACGGGTGAACTAAAAGCTGTTGTGGGTGCACGTTCTGCCCTATTATTACCTTTTAGCAATCTTCAACTAATTATAGCAGACGAAGAGCATGATAGTTCATATAAACAACAAGACCCAGCACCTAGATACCATGCCCGTGATACAGCAATTTATTATGCAAGTTTGTTTAAAGCAAAGATATTATTAGGCAGTGCTACACCAAGCGTTGAAACTTATTTTAATTGTATGCAAGGAAAGTATGGATTAGTAAAACTTTCTGAACGTTTTGGAAATGCCCAGCTACCTTCAATGGAATTAGTGGATATTAAAAAAGCATTTGAAACAAAGCAGGGTAAAACAATATTTACTCCAGGATTAATTAGTGCAATTGAAGAAACATTAGAACAAAAAAAGCAAGTCATCTTATTTCAAAACAGACGTGGATATTCACCCTATTTACGATGCGAACCATGTGGCTGGATTCCTCATTGCGAACATTGTAATGTGTCACTAACCTATCATAAATCAAAACATAAATTATCTTGTCATTATTGTGGTAGCAGTTACCCTGTTGTACAAACTTGTGCCGCTTGTGGTAGTCATCAATTTACACAAAAGAACTTTGGTACAGAAAAAATTGAAGAACAAATACTAGAAATTTTTCCTGAAGTAAAAGTTGCCAGAATGGACTACGATAGTATCCGCGGAAAAAATGACCATGATGCTTTGATTAAATTATTTGAACAACAAAAAATTGATATTTTAGTAGGAACCCAAATGGTGGTTAAAGGATTAGATTTTGAACACGTAAACCTTGTTGGCATTATTGATGCAGATGGCATTTTAAATTTTACAGATTTTCGAGTAAATGAACGTGCATTTCAATTAATGGAACAAGTAAGTGGTAGAGCTGGCAGAAAAAATGCAGAAGGAAAAGTATTGATTCAAGTGAGTAATTTATACCATCCGGTTTTGCAATTTTTAAAAGCACATGATTTCAATGCTTTATATGATTTTGAAATTCAAAATAGAAAACAATTTAATTACCCTCCCTATACACGACTAATTCAAATTATATTAAAACATAAAGAAAAAAATATAGCAGAAGAAGCCGCAATCATTATGATTAAAGCAATGCAACAACAATTTGGAAAATGTATTAATGGGCCTGCACAACCTGTTGTAGATAGAGTTCGCAACCAATACTTATGGGAAATATTAATCAAACTACCTAAGGATGCAAAACAAATTAGCATGTGTAAGATTGCAATAAATCAACAAAAAACAAATCTACAATCAAACAAAAAATATCGATCGGTAAGTATCGTTTCAAATGTTGATCCTGTTTAAATATCTTTTTTTAACAAATCATGGTAATTCAATTATTGTTGTAAAAACTAAAATTTTATTTAAATACGTTAACATCCAATAATGATTAATATAAATAGATTTTACCAAAAAAAAAATGCCTGTATCAAATATTGATACAGGCATTTTTAAAAATATACTTAATAATTATTCTTGAATTTTAAACTCAACTCTTTGGTTTGCAGCTCTACCTTTTGCAGTTTTGTTATCTGCAATTGGTTTAGTACTACCAAAAGACACCGTTGATAATCTGTTTTCTGAAATACCTTTAGAAACTAAGTAAGTTTTAACAGACGTTGCACGTTTGGCAGATAATGCATTATTAATTTTATCTGTACCAGTTGTAGAAGCATGACCTTCAACTGTTAATTTCAATGTAGGATATTGGTTTAAATTTTCAACACCTTTATCTAATTCAACTAATGATGGTGCAGTTAATTTGTCACTATTTACTTTAAACTTAATATCTTTTGGATCAAAGTTCAAAATAGGACAACCATTGTTTTCACGTGGTCCGAATACTGTAGGGCATTTATCAACCTCGTCATTTAAACCATCTTTATCAGTATCTGGAATAGGACATCCTTGGTAGCGAGCTAAACCAGCAACAGTAGGACATTTGTCTTCGTCGTCATTAATACCATCTTTATCAGTATCAGGAACTGGACAACCAGCATATTTAGCAACACCTTTTACAGTAGGACATTTGTCATTGTCATCATTAATTCCATCTCCATCAGTATCAGGAACTGGACAACCAGCATATTTAGCAACACCAGGAACGGTAGGACATTTATCGTTAGGATCAAATATTCCATCTCCATCAGTATCAATTGGTGCCGGTGGTGGTGGTGGTGGTGGCGGTGCAACTACTGGTGGCTTTTTGTCTTTTAAAGGAGCAACAAACCCAAAACCGTAATTAAAATGCTTAGTTGATAAACCAGAAACTTCAACACGATAGTTGAATTGTAGATTTACATAAGAACCATCTCCAAGATTAAATTGCAGTCCTCCACCAACTGGAGCATAAGCAGCAAAATAAGTACCTGCGTACATAGAAGCACCTACACCCATATTGATATAAGGATCAATAAAATATTTATCTGTTAACAATTTAACATTGATACCAGCATCAGCTTCTAATAAAAATTTACTACCACCAGTTTGAGAAATACCAGAACTAGGTCTTATTGGGTAGTTTAAGAAACTAGCACCAAGTGTAGTAGCAAAATCAATATGGTCTGTTAAACCATTTAAATATTGCAGACTTAAGCCTGAGCTCATATCACTGATATTACCCCATTTGTTTTTCTGCATAACGGAAGAAAATCCATTAGATGCAATAGAAGCAGGTGTTTTAAAATCTTGTAAAAAGAAGTTAATACCTAATGATGGCATTTTTTTATTATCGGATGTCTGAGCAAAAGTTGTAGATGCTAGACCCAATACAACAATAAAGATTAAAATTTTCTTCATATACAGTTTTAATTATGTAGCAAAAATACAGGCTAGAATTGACTTTATAAAATAATAAAAGTTGTATAATTCTCAACCATTAATCAACATTTCGTTTTTCAACAACTTGAACCCGCACTTTAGTCAGTCCTTTTTCAATAAAATCAAGCTTTACAGCAGCTGATCGGCTTAAATCTATCACCCTTCCCCGTTTAGCCATTCTAGGGTGCATTCGATCATTTATTCTTACAATTACCCAATTTCCATTGTGAATATTGGTTACTTTAACCCAAGTATTCAATTTAAACCCGTTACTAGCCGCTGTTAAGTTACTATTTTTAAATATTTCACCAGTAGCTGTTTCGGTTCCATCTAAGTTTTTGCTATAAAAACTAGCTATACCCAATACCGACTTTAACCCTGGTTTTATAACAAATTCGCTCGATGAATCTACGACTTTCTTTTCTGATTGTAAGGTATCTTCTATATGAATTATAGTATCTTTTAAAAATATTTTTGTAGAACTATCCACTTGAGCAGATATTTTACTAGCAAAAATTAGTAAAATTAGTATACAAAGTGCTTTTTTCATGCTTAATTATTTAATCTGATACGGTAATTATGACTTGTAAAGACTATTTAAAATAAATTTATCTCATAAAATGGTCAAAAAACTTACTTGATTCAGATGCAGGCAATAGCCAAACACCATGCCAAAAATTCTATTGTCCAAATTATTGATATAAAATATTGATTTGCAATATAATAAACTTATAATTTATTGTATATAAATTATAAGAAAATTTTCTAATTAAAAAATTCTCTTAATTATTTACAAAAACAGCTAAAAACACAGATTATCAAATACTTTTAGACTGTGAAAAAGCATGTTTTTAATTTTTTATCCTTTTTGCTAATAATAGTAAGCCCTGTTATTGCTTTTACGCAAACTTGTACTGCATTAGGACAAAATCCAACCACTGCTTTTCCGGTTTGTGGTACAACAAAATTCGTTCAAAATTCAGTAGCATTATGCGGTAATAGAACTATTCCAACACCTTGTAATGATTTAACCGGTTATTCCGACAAAAATCCATATTGGTACAAATTTACTTGCTATGTATCAGGGAAACTAGGTTTTATTATTACACCAGCAAATTTATCTGACGACTATGACTGGGAACTTTTCGACATAACGGCTGCTAATCCAATGGATGTTTTTACCAATAAGTCATTAATTGTATCTGCAAATTGGAGTGGGACTTATGGAATAACAGGTGCAGGAACAGCCGGAAAGAATGCTTTTGAATGTTCTTCAATACCCAGTGCATTGGTTCCAACATTTAGCGTAATGCCTGATATCATAGCAGGACATGAATACTTATTATTAGTAAGTCATTTTGATGATACACAAAGTGGATATGCACTTTCATTCCAAGGCGGTACAGCAAGTATTGTAAACCCCATAATTCCTGTTTTAAACAATGCATTCGCAGTTTGCGATGGAACTCAAATTGTAGTTGGCCTTAATAAACGTATGAATTGCAATAGTTTAGCTGCCGATGGATCTGATTTTAAAGTGGCAGGAACTATTCCAAATTCTATTAAATCTGCCGTGGGTAAAGGTTGTAGTGTTTCGTTTGATACTGATTCTGCAATACTTACACTAAATGCAATTTTATCACCCGGAACTTATACAGTAACATCGGCATTAGGGACAGATGGAAATACTTTAATTGATAATTGTGGAAACCTATTAGCTGTGGGGCTGCAAAGATCCTTGATTTTTACACCATCGGTACCAACCCCAATGGATAGTATTAAACCAATTATATGCGCTAAAGACACATTGGAACTTGTTTTCAACAAACCAATGAATTGTTCGACTATTGCAACTGATGGATCTGATTTTTTTGTTACAGGACCTAGCACAGTAACTGTCATTGGCGCAAAAGGAATTTGTTCTAATGGTATTTCAAAAACTATTCAAATAATACTATCTAAACCAATTAAAGTAAATGGTAATTACCAAATCCAATTAATAAACGGTAATGATGGAAACAGTTTAATAGACGAGTGCGATATGGTAACCCCAGCTGGATCTGTATTAGGTTTTACTATTAAAAATGTAGCATTGGCCAATTTTAATTATTTAGTTCAACCAGGTTGTAAATTAGATACACTTTTATTAAGCCATAATGCCAATAATGGTACCAACCAATGGAAATGGCAAGTAGGAAATGTATTTTCTAGTTCTGCACAAAATCCAAAATTGATAACCAAATCTTTTGGATTACAGCACTCAACACTAATTATCTCGAATGGTTTTTGTACAGATAGTAGTAGTACAGACATTAATTTACCAAACCAAACAGTAAAAGCAGGCTTTACAATTTTAGATACGATTTGCGCCACAGACACACTAATTGTTATAGACCAAAGTACTTCAAATGCCATCAAATGGAAATGGAATTATGGCGATGGACAAATTAGTTATTTGAAAAATCCACCAGGAAAAACATATCAAGTACTAACTAGAAAAAACCAATTCGATTTTAGTTTGACCGTTCAAAATCAGTTTAATTGTGCTGATAGTTTGTTTAAAACGCTTACAGTATTACCAAGTTGCTATATTGATATTCCAACAGCTTTCACCCCTAACGGCGATGGATTGAATGACTACTTATACCCGCTTAATGCAGTAAAAGCAATCAACTTAAATTTTAAAATTTTTAACCGTTACGGACAGGTGATTTTTGAAACAACCAATTGGAATAAAAAATGGGATGGACGAATTAATGGTCAGTTGCAACCAAGTGGCACCTATGTTTGGACCTTAGACTATACCCATAAAGATTCAGGAAAAGTATTTGCTTTAAAAGGAACAGTTATATTAATCAGATAAGCATTAGCTAAATAAATCTGCACTAGTAAAACCAAGTGGAAGCAATGAACTTGCTTTTTCAATGATAAAAATTTTGCCTTCTTTACCTCCTAAAATAAGCCTAATAGGATGCTGGCAAATTTCTTGGTATTCAAATAAGCTTTGTCGGCAAATACCACAGGGAGTGATAGGTCGATCACTTTTTCCTATTTCATTTTGATAACTTATTGCCAAATCAACAATAGCCATTTTAGGGTACAAAGAAGCACAAATTGACAACAAAACTCTTTCAGCACAAATACCTGCAGGAAAGCTTGCGTTTTCTTGGTTACTTCCTTTTAAAATAACACCATTACTTAATCTTGCAGCAGCGCCAACCTTAAATTTTGAATACGGTGCATAAGCAAGTGCTGTTGCCAACTTTGCTTCATGTAAAAGAGCTCCATCAGCCTCCAATAATTCAGTAGAATCATTGTATGATGTAAAGTTTAAGGATAGTTGTTGTTCTTGCATACCTATTGAAGATACGTTATTTGATACTATTAAATAATCGCTTCCAACGAGGGCCATTATCGAAACTGAACCAAATTAATGAAGCTTTTCCTACCACATTTGTTTCAGGTACAAATCCCCAAAAACGACTGTCTTGGCTACGATGACGGTTATCACCCATCATCCAATAGTAATTATAGATAGTTGTATACGTATTCGTTTCCTTTCCATTTATGATGAACTTTCCGTTTACTTCTTCTAAAGTATTGTTTTCATAAACGCTAATGAGTCTTCTATAAAGTGCTATGTTTTGTGGAGTTAAATGTAAGGTCTCTCCTTTTTTAGGTATGTTAATGGGTCCAAAATTATCTAGTGTATAAGGAAAGTTAGCATCGTCAAATGGAAAATATCCCCCAACATAGGTATCTACAAATAGGTTTACTGATTTTACATTAGGTTGCTTTTTAACAACCTCTATTTCTACAGGAGTCATATTTATTTTATAGAAGCCTGCCTTGTTAGATAATGGTTCGAATTGGCCTTTAGTATCCTGAACATCAATCCCTAGTTCGGTGGATAAAAAATCATCTGTAAAGTTTGTTCCGTTGGTTTCAACAATGTATTCTGTTTGAGAAGCCTTGGGTAAATAAGCCAATTGTCCATTGATATATAATTGTGCGTCTTTAACTTGTAGTTTATCTCCACCTTCTGCAACGCATCTTTTAATATAGTTATCCGTTTTATCCATTGGATGAACCAATAATGGATACTGTGACATTAGAGCTTCTCTATCGCCTTTAAATTGCGTTCTAAGCACATCGTAATAAGGCATTTTACTGCCAAATTCTGGAAGGTTAATAATGGTATCTCCTGCTGGAAAATTAAATACAACAACATCGTTCCTTTTTACTGGTGTAATAGCGGGCAATCTTTTGTAAGGTATTTGTATCCATTTTAGGTAAGATGGAGTGGTAACCGATGTTGGCATGGTATTATGAACAAAAGGAAATGACAAAGGTGTTTGTGGAATTCTAGCACCGTAAGTCATTTTATTTACAAATAGAAAATCATTCACCAACAAGGTCTTTTCCATACTTTCGGATGGAATAACATAGGCTTCAAATACAAAAGTTCTAATAATTGTTGCAGCAACTATGGCAAAAACACCGGCATCAATCCACTCTCTTGAAGCAGGTTTTGTGTACTTGCCCATTACAGTTGGGCCATAAAACTGCTCATTTTTAGAAAAACCTAAGTATGGAAAATAAATAAATGGTACAAAAACCGTTGCAATATGATGAACCAAATTGAAACGCTTGAATTGCATTACAAAAATGATAGTTATCCAGATTGTAATGAATTGACCTGCAATAGGAATTAGTTGTAACCAAAACCAATATTTTGGGATTTCTGTTTTTTCAACAATCAGCCAAGTATTGTAAAATGGTATCAAGGCCTTCCATGGAGCAATGCCTGCTTTTTGAAACATGCCATACATTCCTATATGCCAACCTATTAATCCAACAAAAAATAGCAATAATCCCATAGTTCTTTTTTATATGAAACAAAAATATCCTTTTGTCAGAGATATTGGTAGTTATCTGTAAAAAGTTTTCTTAAATTAGTTAGCCAAGATTGAAAATAAAATGATTTTGAACAGATATATGCATAAATACCATATGTTTTCTGATTTTTAAGTTTGGTAGGTTTAATTTTTTAATCATATTATTTTTTGATTCATCAAATTATAAAATTTATTAGTCATTCAACTTAATTTTTAAAACAAATTGTTAAATCACAAGTTAATTAAATGAGAAAACAATTAATTTTAATAAATTAAAAAATATTCAATATTTTAATAATGAGTAAAGTTTTTGTAATAGATGACGATGATATTGTGATCTATTTAACTAAATTAATAATCAATGAAAGTTTGCCAGATTTAGAAGTTGTTTCTTTTGAATATGCTTCTGATTCAATAGCGGTTTTACAAAATTTAGTTGCTACAAACAAAGCATTTCCTGAATATATTTTACTAGATATTAATATGCCAATGGTGGATGGATGGGATTTTTTAGAAGTGTACAAAGAATTTCCATTTGATAAACGTGCACAATGTAAATTAATGATTTACTCTTCTTCTATTTCTCCATCTGAAGAAATTAGGGCAAAATCTTATACCTGTGTAGCTGATTATGTGTCTAAACCAATTACTACCGAAACTTTAGCGTCTGTATTTTCAAAGTAACAAGTTTATATAAGTTTAGAACAACCTTTTATATTTCTAAGTTTTTAATAATCTTATTGAGGTAGGTAATTTCTACACCTAAAAAAGAAGCCAAATGCTTTTGGCTAATTCTATCTAATATATTGGAGTGCGTTTTAGTTAAATAGAGATACCGATCTTCTGCAGACATGTGTCGAAGAAAGTTACACTGCGTTTGGTATTCACAAAGATTTTGCATTAACTCATTAATAGCAAACAGTGCTAATTTATGGTTACTCCTAATTAGTTTATAATACAACTCCTTTCTAATACTTAACACTTCGCCATCTTCTAAAGCTTCGATTGTTTCTATACTGGGAATTTCTTTATGGAAGCTGTTTACAGACATAATAAAATCACCTTCTTTAACAAACCAGGTATTCACTTCCTTACCCTCATCGGTTTTAAAGACTCTAAAAAAACCAGATTGAATATAAAAGATCTTATTATTTATATCCCCCTCTTTTAAAATACATTCGCCCTTTTTGATTTTTTTACTAAACAAAAAACTTACAAAAGTTTCCACTATTGAAAGTTCTGCTTTTCTAAAAAAAAGCTCATTCCCTAAAAATTTATCAAAAATATTCATTGTTATTTATTGAAATGGCAATTGTTTACAATAATAGGGGAATTATTAAAATGAAACTATTTAATATCTAACCTGGAACTACATAAGATTTAATGTCGTGGTCTGATATTGTTTTGCCCGATAATATAATTAATCGTTCAATTACATTACGTAACTCTCTAATATTACCAGTCCAATTATGGGCTAACAATGCATCCATAGCCTTTTTGTCAATAGATTTAGGTAATTGTCTATACTCTGTAGCAATATCAGTAAGAAATTGATCTACTAAAGCTGGAATATCAGTAAGTCTTTGATTTAATGAAGGAACATGTATTAAAATGACCCCTAGTCGATGGTACAAATCAAGTCTGAATTTTTTATCGGCAACTTCTGCTAATAAATCTTTATTGGTTGCCGCAATAACCCTAACATTTACTGCAATTTCTTTATCGCCTCCTACCCTAGTTATTTTACCTTCTTGTAATGCACGCAATACTTTTGCTTGTGCCGACAAACTCATGTCTCCAATTTCATCTAAAAATAGGGTGCCACCATTTGCTAGTTCAAATTTTCCAATTCTTTGTTTGATGGCAGATGTAAATGAACCTTTTTCATGTCCAAATAATTCGCTTTCTATTAATTCACTTGGAATAGCCGCACAGTTTACCTCAATAATTTGACTACTGCAACGATTGCTTTTTTCGTGTAACCAATGGGCCACTAATTCTTTTCCGGTTCCATTTTCGCCGGTAATTAGTACACGTGCATCAGTGGGTGCTACTTTTTCAATCGTGTCTTTTATTTTTTGAATTGCTTCACTAGTTCCTATAATTTCTTGAACCTTTGATGCTGATTTTTTTAATCGTTTGGTTTCTTTAACTAAGCTATTTTTATCTAACGCATTTCTTATAGTTATTAGTAACCGATTTAAATCTGGTGGTTTTGCAATATAATCATAAGCGCCTTTTTTTACAGCATCTACAGCAGTTTCAATGTTTCCATGGCCACTAATCATAATAATTGGCGTTTCTGTTTTCAGTAACATTGCTGCAGATAAAAATTCAATACCATCTAGTTTGGGCATTTTAATATCACATAGTACCAAATCAAAATTATGGTTAGTAAATTTAAATAATCCTTCTTCTCCATCGGCAGCTTCAGTTACCACAAATCCTTCATTACCTAAAATGTCTTTCAAAACATTTCTAATAGATTTTTCATCATCAATGATTAATATCTCTGCCATACGCTATTGTTTTTGCTAAGTTAACCATTGTTAGAGTTAATTAAATTGAATTGTTGTGCCAATAAATAAATTTCTATTTGGTGCAGGATTATAAAAACGTTTACCTGCGGCATTAATATCATTACCCAAACTGTATAGTTGGTTTAACAAATTGTCGACACCTCCATAAAACTGAATTTTTGTATTATGACTATTTAAATTGTATGAAAGCTTTAATTGAATCAATTGATAAGCATCTGCAAATGCATCATTGGCATCTGTTAAAGGAATTGATGAAACACAATTAACATTAGTATTAAGTACCCAATGATTTTTAAATACAAAATCTATCCCTGTTACTAACGTATTTTTAGGAACACCTGTAACAGCATTACCTGAATAATTAATAGATAATTGTTGGTAATTACTAAAATGATAAGGCTGATAACTATAGCTCGAATAATATTTTAATTGCTGTAAAAAATGTTGGCGATTAATTGGTGTATGGTATTGCAACATGGCTTCAATTCCTTGCTGAATGGTTCCTCCAGCATTAATAAAATATTCTGCACCAGCAGCATTATTGCGTCGAACAATGGCATCTTGTAAAGCAAAATGATAATAAGACAAATTAAATTGTAATTGATTTTTAAGTAAAAATCCTTTTAAGCCAATTTCAATATTCCAACCTTTTTCTGGTGCAAGACTACCATAATAATTGCCATCAGAAGGTCGTACTTCTGCTAAAGAAGCTGGTGAGAATCCATATCCTGCAATAAAATAAGCTGCAATATTTTTACTGATATCATACAAAGCAGAAAACCTTGGTGCTGGAACCCAATTAGTAGACTTAAGCACATATCCTGTTTGAATATCTGTTAAGCGTTTGTATAAATATTGTTGTTGGTTAATACTAATTCCAAAATTTAAATGCCATTTAAAAGCAACAACAGTTTGTATTTGCGAAAACAATAGCCACTGATTGGCAAAAATATTATCCTTAAATTGTACGGTATCTACAACGCCATTTCTATTTCCATAATCGTCAATATTTGAATGATTGTTTAACCATTCAAAACCAGTTATCCATTGTAATGCACTAGTTGGGGGATGCATTACCAATTGAACTCCTGTAGAAGCATTTGTTTCGTTTCTATACTCGTAATTTGTAATAAAAGGATTTTCGAATCTTGTATTTTGAATTGAACTAAAAAGATTCAAATGTAAATTAGAAGAGACCTTCCATTGATCTTGAATTCCTAAGAAACTTGTTTTATTATAGATACCAGTTTGCTGTTGAATAGCACTTGGCAAATTCCCACTTGCTTGTCTTGATAATTGTGGGTTCAATAACATTTGCGCTAAATTGATGCCACCTGGTGTTTGGTAATACAGATCGGTATACCAACTTAATAATTGAAATTGATGCTGTGTCAATTTATAGGCTGCTTCATATTTAAAACTTTGTTTTGTTAACGCAGACTGATCTCTATATCCATTATTTTGTAAATAGGTATGCGAAAAATTACTGCTAAAATTTTTTGATTGAAATTGCCAAGAAGCATTTTCTTGAATTAACCCAAATGATCCCGTATTCATTCCTACAGAAAAACTAGATGTAATGGTATCTTTATATTTTAGTTGTGATTGCAATAAAACTACCCCTCCAGTTCCTGCGCCATATACACTCGATGCTGGCCCTTTAATTATTTCTGCTCCTGTAATTTGGCTTAAGTCAATTAAGTTTAAATAAGCATTACCTGTTGCATCTGAAATAGGTAGATTATTCCAATACACTTTTACATTTCTAACTCCAAATGGAGATCGTAACAAACTCCCTCTAACAGATAACCGATAACTTCCTGGGGATCTTTCTTCTAAACGAATGCCTGGCATCGTATTAAAAACGGGAACAATAGAAGTAGGTGCAGCACGGATAATGTCTGCTTGTGTAATAGAAGACATTGCAATAGCCGCCTCTTTCCATTTAACACGGGCATTAAATGATTCAACTAATACATTTGGGATTGTATCAAATGCAATAACAACAGAATCAATAGATTGTGCTTGTAACAATGTTACTGATGTTGTAAAACAAAAAATTAATAAGAAATTCTTCACGTATTAAAATTAAATATCCCAAAGCAAGTTTTAAAAAAGAATTGCTTTGGGATATTATTTACTAAATAAGGCTTATTTGAGGCCTATCTTATTTTTTTTGGGTAATTAGTTCTTTTACTAATTTAACCGTCCTTTCAATGTCTGGAATGGCTAATGCAGCCAAATTAGGCGCATAGTGCATTGGCGCATCAGCACTAGTGATCCGACGAATAGGCGCGTCTAAATAATCAAATGCTTCTTTTTGAATGCGATAAGTAATTTCTGATGATATTGAAGCGAATGGCCATTGTTCTTCCACAATTACCAAACGATTTGTTTTTTTAACGCTTTCAACAATTGTTTCCCAATCTAAAGGACGAATGGTTCTCAAGTCGATAACCTCAGCACTAATTCCTTCTTTTTCTAATTCTTCAGCTGCACCAAGTGCCACTTTCATCATTTTATTATAAGAAACAATGGTTACATCTCTGCCTTGTCTTTTTACATCGGCCTTTCCTAATGGAATATAGTATTCTTCGTCTGGGATATCGCACTTATCGCCATACATCACTTCGCTTTCCATGAAAATGATGGGATCTTCTTCAAAACGAATGGCTTGCTTTAATAATCCTTTAGCATCATAACCATTAGATGGAGATACCACTTTCAATCCTGGTATATTGGCATAATAGCTTTCAAATGCGGTTGAGTGTTGCGCTCCTAATTGACCGGCACTACCATTTGGTCCCCTAAAAACAATAGGGCAACCAATTTGTCCGCCACTCATAGCCAACATTTTAGATGCAGTATTTAAAATTTGATCCATTGGTAATACCGCAAAATTCCAAGTCATGAATTCTACTATTGGTCTTAAACCGTTTTGGGCCGCACCAACAGCTAGAGCGGTGAATCCTAATTCTGCAATGGGTGTGTCAATTACTCTTTTTTCCCCAAATTCAGCCAACATACCCTGGCTCACTTTATAAGCACCATTGTACTCCGCTACTTCTTCTCCCATTAAAAAAACTCGGTCGTCTCTTCTCATTTCTTCATTCATGGCTTCTCTTAAAGCCTCTCTGAAAGGTATTGAACGCATAGGTAATTAGAATTAAATGAGGAGCAAAAATATAAGATTATCAAGTATAAAACCAAAAGAGTTATGCCATATACATAAAAAATCCCCTCCAATTGCTTGGAAGGGATTCGAAATATAAGGTTAGTTATTGGTTAAAACACATTCCAACCAAAACTCATATAGTACAATCCACCAATTTGAGGATTACCAAAACCATTACGATAATATCTGTTGAATAGATTGGTTGCGCCAATTTTAACCAAAGATTTAGTTTTTGGAAATTTCAAACTTAACATCGCATCAAATGTTTCGTAAGCAGGTAAATCACCAGTAGCAAATGTACCTTCATAACGGAAAGCATCAGTCCATCTGTAAGTTAAATTGAATCCTAAAAGATCTTTAGGTCCAAATCCTGAATTATTAAATGCAATATTTCTACGGATTTTAGGTGTATTGAAATAAGGAATAAAACCAGATTCAACAGGTCCTATTTTATCGCTATACAAATTACCACTAACAGAAAAATTCTTAGCCATTAAATATTCAGCAGAAGCACCCCAACCACTAGTTGATACATCTGCAGTTTGATTCATTGAAACACTGTATACATTTCTAGTTTTGCTAGCGTCACCGGCTGAACCGTTTGCATTTAATCCTAATAAGCCAACAGGACCTAGTGGACCAGGTGCTGTACTAGATTGTATAACACTTACACCACCAATAAAATCTTTGTAATTAGCCCAATAAGCATAAATATCAATCAACAATCTTTTAGCAAATAAACCTTTGTATCCAACTTCAAAAGAAGTACTTGATTCTGGTTTGAATTCACCAAATTGTTGCGCTTTCAATAAACTTGCAGCAGCAATCATACCAGGAATATTTCCTGTTGCAGCAGCCGCTTTAACAGCAGCGCCATAATTAGTTACACTAGCTAAAGTGTAAGCTGGCATGGTATTAAAGTTATAGTAATTTCTCAAAGCAGGTAACCCTCCTAATAATGTTCCTTGAGAAGTTTTTAAATTGATCCACTGGTTTTGAGTTGTGGGGAAACGGTAAGCAGATTGATAAGACAAACGTAAGTTATGGTCTTTGGTTAATTTTACAACCGCTGATGCCCTAGGTGTGAAACGACCAGCAAAATTTTCATTTTTGTCATAACGACTAGAAACAGATAATTTAACTAAATCACCAAATAATTTTTGTGATAATTGCGCATAAGCACCCGTTTCACTAATTTTAATAGGACCTGCCGTATCAGCAAAAATGGTTCCTTGAGAATTTAGTGAAAATTGTCTCCAACTTGCACCAACTAATAAATCGGTACCAGTTTTACTTAACCCTAATTTTTCAGTTAGATTGTATTGACCTTCTATAGAAGACATTTTTGTTCTATCCATAAACAAACCACCACCTTGTGAAATTGGTGTTTGTGCAATTTTTTGGAATAAAGGATTGTATACAACAGATCCAGTAGGGCGACCAGCATCAGCAATTGCACGTGCGCCATAATGTGCATCAGCAGTACTTAATCCTTGATCTGCATAAGAAATATAAGCAGCCATGTATTGGGGATACCAAGCAGCAGAACCTTTAACAGCTTCGTTGAATAAACGAGTAGTTGTAGTAGTTACATATGAGTTACCAGAATTTTCTGCAGTTGTATATCCACGTAAATACCAATTTTTCGATTTCAATTCTAATTTATACTGACCCATTTTAAAATCCTTAATTGAATAACGATCAGCACCTGTATAAACAGTACTACCAGTACCCCAGATACCAGAGAATATTGCTTCAACTTTGTCATTCAATTTATAATTCAATGAACCAGAAAATTTAAAATTACTAGTGGTAGGATCAATCACATCTTTTTCGCCATAACCTGTACGACTAACCATTTGGTTGTTAAACCAGTTACGTGCAGGAGAAGCACCAAAAATAATTGGAGATGCACCACCCGCTACAAGTGCTCCACCACCAATACTAGTTAGGAATGTATTTAAATCCGATAATTTAGCATTCATATTACCTGCTAAAAAAGAATTAGCTGCACTCACAATTGCTGAAGGTAAAGTTGCCAATACAGAACCAGCAACTCCACTTATATTTTGATTTGTTTCATCGCCATATATATTAATGCCATCATAATTTGGATCAGAATATCTGCTACCAAATATTACATTTCCATTAGGAGTTGCAGTTGTTGCAATACGGTTGTAATTATCTGTTTGAGTTGACATCCAATCTTGTGCTTGCATATAAGCAGCACCAATTTTATAGGCAAAACGATCATTTATTTTATCAGCAAAACGAACAGACCAATCATAAAAAGGAGTAACACCAGAACGTTGATAATTATCAACATGGTTCATCCCTTGTTTAATTTGAAAACTCATTCCTTGGTATTTGAAAGGGTTTTTACTATTAATTAAAATAGTACCATTCATTCCACCAGAACCATAAAGCGCAGAAGAAGCACCTGGTAATAATTCAATATTCTCAACGTCTAATTCTGTTAAACCAATAATGTTACCAACAGAAAAGTTCAAACCAGGAGCCTGATTATCCATTCCGTCTACAATTTGGTTTAAACGTGTGTTACCACTAACATTAAAGCCACGTGTACCAATACTTCTAAAAGTCATACTCGCATTAACCACATCTACTCCTTTAAGGTTAGTGATCATATCGTAGAAGTTAACTGCAGAAGTATTACGGATAGCACTAATTCCAATGCGCTCAATAGATACTGGAGATTCCAAAATTCTTTCTGGAACTCTTGATGCTGCAACAACAACCTCATCACCTAAAGTGAAAGACACGTCTAATTCAACATCAATTTTTTGATTACTATTTTTAACTACTACTTCTTTATTGGTAAACCCAACAGAAGAAATAACTAATGTAAAAGGTAGTTTTTGTACAGTTGTTAACTTGAATGCTCCCTTATCATCAGAGAAAGTACCAGTTGTACCTCCTTTAACAGTTACAGAAACAGCAGAAACTGCCTCCTTAGATTTGGCGTTTTTTACACTACCAGAAACTGTAGTTGATGTTTGGGCTAGGGTATTAAGCGTTAAGCCTAAACCCAAAATTACTAGCACGTAGTTCGTGAAGAATCTTCTCATAATAGCTAATTTTATATAGAACGTTTTGATAAAAGTAGCAATTGTTAATTTTCTACAAAAATTTAATTTGTCCACAAATGACTTTAGGGTGTTGAGAAAAACAAATAATTACACACATTTTATAAGATTTGGTGTCTATTTTTGCTTATGTCTAATTTTAAATTCCCCGGCCAAACGGCTATTTACAATGGAAAAGTAAGAGATGTGTACTCAATTCAGCCAAATTTATTGGTAATGGTGGCTAGTGACAGAATTTCTGCTTTCGATGTAATTTTACCCCGTCTAATTCCTTTTAAAGGGCAAGTTTTAAACCAAATTGCCGAAATAATGCTACAGGCAACCCAAGATATTTGCCCAAATTGGCTTTTATCGGTGCCCGCGCCTACCGTTTCAATTGGCAAAAAATGTGTCCCTTTTAAAATTGAAATGGTCGTTAGAGGCAATTTAGTTGGCCATGCTTGGAGAACTTATGCTAGTGGCTTGAGAGAATTATGTGGCGTTAGTTTACCTGAGGGGTTAAAAGAAAATGACTTTTTCCCTTCACCTATTATTACACCATCTACAAAAGCGGATGCTGGGCACGACGAAGACATATCGAAAGAAAAAATAATTAGTACAGAATTGGTTAGTGAAACTGATTGGTTGACTCTAGAAAAATACGCATTAGCACTTTTTGAAAGAGGAAAAAAAATTGCTAGTAGTCGTGGGTTGATTTTGGCTGATACAAAATATGAGTTTGGAAAAATTGGAGATACTATTTATTTAATGGACGAAGTACATACACCAGATTCTTCTAGGTATTTTTATTTAGAAGGATTTGCTGAAAGACAAATTTCTGGTGAAAAACAAAAACAGTTAAGTAAAGAGTTTGTACGCGAGTGGTTAATTGCAAATAATTTCATGGGAAAAGAAGGTCAAACAGTTCCTGAAATGAACGATGATTGGATTGACACTATTAGCAAAAGATATATTGAGCTTTTTGAAAAAGTGAGTGGCAAACAATTTGAACCAGAAACACTGAGTGATACACAAATTGAATTAGCTGTTTCAAATAGTTTGAAAGAATTAAATTTTTTATAAAGTAGATTAAACTATTAAATAAGAGAGACTGTATTAATTATAATACAGTCTCTCTTATTTAAACCCGATTATATAATTAGAAACTATATTTCAAATTAACGCCACCATAAAAATTAGTGGTGGTTGGTGCTGGCAAATAAGCATCGGGCAATTGGTTAGCAAACACCATGAATGGATATTGCACATTGGTTAAGTTGCTTGCACCTAAATAAATATCTACAAACATTTTATTAGATAATTTATTTTGATAGCCAATTTTTGCATTCAATAAATTATAACTAGTTGTTTTATTTAATCCATCAGATGAAATAGACATCGCATCTTTATAGGAATAGGTTGCATTTCCATACATGCCAAAATTGGTTTTGAAATCTGTTCCAAAATTAAATATTAAGGGTGCTACACCTGCTACTGATTTGCCATCATAATTAGCAACAAGCGCAGATAGCCTATCGGCACTTAAACTTTGAAAACTATATCCAACATATTTAAAATTGCTAATAGCTAAATTGGCAAATGGCTGGATGGAACTGATACAATTAGTAGTAGAACTAAACGCATTGTATTTTAAGGTAATTTCCAAACCCTTATTATCTTGCTTTCCACTATTGGCAATATAAGAATAAGCAGTAGTTGTAATAGAACCATTTAAGGGTACTGCAATAGCAGTCATTTTATTGGCAAATTGTGTGCTAAATAATGCTAGTTGATAAGATAACTTGTCATTTAATACAATTCCTTTAGAGCCAATTTCAAATTGGCTACCCATTTCTGGTTTTAAGTCTGTATTTAATTTTCCAGTTGCAGGAATAAAGAAATAAGAACTTACCGGTGCTTTATATCCTTTGCTATAAGACGCATAAACCGATACTGATTTATTAAATACTTTGTTAATGGCCAAATGAGGCGATAGCATGTCATTATAACTAGTAGAAAACTTTGTAGGATTGGTATTAGTTGCTACATAAAATTTATCATTCAACTCTATACGCATATTACTTGTTCCAAGTCCTGCAGTGATGGAAAAATCTTTAGGCATTGAAAATGTCCATTCTGTAAACAAAGAACTTGTTCCTGAAATAGTTGATTGGTTACTTTTCATTGACCCTATCATCCAATAAGCATTTGCATTTGCTGGATTGGCTACCATATTGTATCCTATAATTTGCGCATATTGTTGTTGCATTTCAATACCAGAAATACTACTTAGTATATTACCATTTTTTAACGGAAATTTCATGTCAAACGTACTTCTAAAGCCATAATTAATAGGATTTTTATCCGTCCATCCGCCAGCAGAACTTGCATTATTACTAACCCCTGAAGCAAAAATTGTTGTTGTATTGGTAAAATGGTTATTGAATTGATAGGCATGTGTTAGGCCTGCTCTCATACTAATAATTTCAGAATGCCCATTGCGCTTGATATACTCTGGATTACCAGAATAATCAAAACTTTCGTACTGACCAATAGTGAGTTCTCCTCCCCTTTCATCATAACTATTGCTGTAGCCAAAATAACTTGAAATCGTTTGCTTTTCATTGGGTTGAAATTCTGCAGCAATATTTAAAAAGTCTTTATGAGAAGCAGTATGTACCATAAATCCATCAGACTTTTGTTTTCCATAATTAACAATGACAAAAGCATGATCTGAAGCAGTTTGAAAATGTGTTGAATAACGTTGTAATCCATTGCTACCAAGCATAAAATCTTGTCCAAAAGAAGTTTTGCCTTTTTCTGGTTTAATTGTTTTTAAGTTCACTACTCCAGCAATTGCTAACCCATAAATAGTTCCTGCAGGCCCTTTGGTTATTTCTACATTTCCTATTGAGTTAAAATCAATATCATCCATTAGGGTAATGCCTTCTGCATCTGTAATAGGAATGCTATTTAAATAAACTTTAGAACCTTGGCCATCAAAATTACTATTAATGCCATTGGTGCCGCGTAAACCATTTCCATAACCCCTAATATTAAATTGTTGACCTGAAGATACAGCCCTTCTCTGCATAGTAACACCAGCAATATTTGTATTAATTGCATCGTCTAAATACAATCCTGTATTTCTATTTAATTCTGTTGAAACCAATTTGCCAATAGAAATTGGTTGATATAAAATGGATTTATTTTGAGTAGAAGTGGCAGTAATTTCAACATCTTCTAAGTGTTGATTTATAGGTTGTAAATTAATAACCAATTCATCTGTACAATTTTTTACTGATTGCTGAATTGTTTCATAACCTATAAACGAAATAGTAATTGCAGATACTGTTTTACAATCAATTGTAAAACTGCCATCTTTTTTAGAAACAGTGCCCGATTTTGAATTTACAAACTGCACAGCGGCGCCAGCTAATGGATTCTTTGATTTTGCATCTATCACTTTTCCAGATAAGGAATTTTGTGCTTGTATATTGCCTAAAATAAACAGACATATAATTAAGTATAAGAACTTATTCATTTAAAGATATTTGTTGAAATAATAAAATAGGTACAACTTTAAATTGTTGTATAGTTTTAAAAAAATCAACCCTGTGGAGGCGGACAAATTATTTCTGTTGGATAACTTGAAATTCTATTATTGGGGAATAAATTATAAATTAAACTTTCTGGTGGATAAAACTGAATAATATTCGGCTTTACGATACAAAAGTTTGAAAAATATTTTATAGAAAGATGAGATTTGGTTGTTTGCTTATTTTCGTTTTTATGTATGTCATTTATTTGTTGTTCTAATTGATTTTCTGAATTATCTAACAAACAATAAATAGTAACCATTCCAGCTTGATGGTCAATTGTTACAACATCATATAACATATTGTGATACCTGAATTCAGCTCCTTCATCTTCCCATGAAAAATTAGTATCATTAATTTCTCCCTTTTTTGTTTTAAACTGAAAAATAGTGCCATACTTGCTTGATTTATGCTGTTTTAAATAAGCTTTCATTTCTGTTTTTAAATTTACTTGATGCCAAGCATAAAACAAATGATAACCGCCTATATAAATAAGCATGCAAATAAATAATAATATGGTTGAAAGTTTTTTCACTTAATAGATAACACAATATAGTTAAACAATGAAAATATCAGTTGCATATTTGATGCGCATTCTAAAATCCATTTATTTCATCTAGCCTGGGCCTTAACCGTTGTTTACTTTTATTAAAAATATGTTGGCCCTTGTCAAAGCCTTGGCGAATAGCAATTTGACGTTCTAATGGCAAATGAATGGTATTTGTACATTCTTGACTACAACATCCTTCAAATTTATCTGCACAGGTTTTGCATTGAATAAAAAGTAAATGGCAGCCATCATTTAAACAATTCGTATGCGAATCACAGGGTTGACCACATTGATGACAATTAGAGATAATATCTTCTGTAATCCTTTCTCCTAGTCTATAATCGAATACAAAGTTTTTTCCAATGAATTTGGGCGCAATATTTAGTTCTTTGGCTTCTTTAGCATAATTGATAATACCGCCTTCTAAATGAAATACATTTTTAAACCCTTTGTGTAACATAAAAGCACTTGCTTTCTCGCATCGAATACCACCCGTACAATACATAATAATATTCTTGTTTTCATTACCTTTCATCATTTCTACTGCCATAGGTAATTGTTCTCTAAAGGTATCGGATGGAACTTCTATGGCATTTTCAAAATGACCCACTTCGTATTCGTAGTGGTTACGCATATCAATTACTATGGTTTCTTTTTCTAGTAATAAATTGTTCATTTGTGCAGCATTCACATATTTTCCTTTTTGATTCATACTAAAACCTGGATCTTCAATACCGTCTGCAACTATCTTATTACGAACCTTAATTTTCAGTACCCAAAAACTTTTACCCTCGTCATCAACCGCTATATTTAAGCGTAGTCCTTTTAATGGTTCAATCGTTTCTAAATAATTTTTGAATAATTCAATATGATTGGAAGGGACACTAACTTGTGCATTGATCCCTTCTTTTGCTATATAGATTCTACCAAAAACTTGAATTTGATTGAGTTGTTTGTACAAACTATCTCTGAACTCCTTTGGGTTTTGAATAGGGAAATAAGCGTAAAAACTAATAGTAGTTCTTGGCGTTGTTTCTTGTAACATCCGCTGCTTTAGTTCATCATTAGACACACGGTTATGAAGTACCGACATAGTAGTTAATTTTAGACATCTTGGTGCCAAAATGTTCCATTAATAATTATTGGAGCTACTTGCAGGGTAGCCAAAATTTCAAAACAAAATTATAAAATATCTTAGTTCTAAATAAAACTAGTTAACTATCTATTGAAAAAGGGCATTGTTAATCTAAGACCTGAAGGCTTATTACCATTAGGTTCAAACCCTAGTATAAAGTCAACGCGAATCACTTTTAAAATATTTTCAATTCCAAAATAGGTTTCAATATAATTACTTTCTGGGGCAAAATGCAATGCGTTAACCCCAGTTACAAAGAACCAATTGTATTTTTTAAATAAGGGTATTTTATTGGTTAATAATCCATTTAAATGGTATTCAATATGCGCAGATGTATTTAATTTTTCGGTATTGCTGTACTGATAATATGGGGCTAATTGAAAACTATTTAAGAAGGGCGTGGAAAGAATCAATTGATTTCCTTGATAATGCTGATAATCAGGAATAAAAACTTTATCTGAATTTAAGAACCCACTAACAGTTAAATTGTAATTTAAACGACCTGCTAGTTTTAAATTCAAGTTGTCATTCATGCTAAAACGCCATTTTGTATAAGACACATCACTACTAAATAAACCTTGTAAACCCTGAGTTATTGTTACTCCAAATATGGGATATTTTGACCCTATATTCCTTTTTTGGTTAGGCAGTTCAATATACTTCGATCCAGGCCTCCAACTCATGCGTAAATTAACAATACTCGCTTTATTGGCTAGCATATTTGATGTTGAGATTTCAACTGGATAATTAGGTGTATAAGCCCTATCTGGATTGGATTTCCAAGAAGGCAAATCAGGTAAATTATTTAATGGCTGTCTATTTTGAAATTGAAAATCAATACCAAAAGAAATACCATTGCCAAAGCCAGTATTGTAACCAATTTTAAAGAAACTAGCTTCGTATATTTTTAAGTAGTTTTTTGTTGATGCCAGCGTAACAATACTATTTAAAAAAGATGGAATTGGCTGGTCATTATTAAACTGAAATACATTTTTTCCTCCCGAAAAATTTACAGATTTAGGATAATTTTTTCCGTAATTATAGTTAATACCAATACTTGTATTTAAATGATTGTTACCAAACCCATACCTTATTACTGGATTAATGCTTATTGAATTTCTGCCTTCATACCTTTTAAAATAACTTGGTGTAAGGTTTAATACGCCACCTTCTACCGTATTATAATAGAAACTAGATAATAGTGAACGAAAATTGATAGATTCTTTGCGCTTTTGAATACTAATAGTTTTTCCTGTGAAAATAAAATTACTAAGCTTTAATTTATTTCTTATTCTATCTAGTGAATCTAAATATGCTGGACTTTTTTGCACCTGTTCTAAACTATCTTTTTTTAAATAGTCTACTCTTTCTTCTAATAAAAGCGGTAATGGCCTAATACTATCCCAATATGCCATTGATTTTTTATTAGAACTATCTTCGAATTTTATAATTGTATTATTAAAGAAATTCTTAGTAAACTTTGGATTAACATTAAAATGATCATATACCTGTAAAAAATTCCCAAAGAAATTAAAACCAAAGAATTTTCCTGAAGGATATATGACTTGACTTTTTATAACCCAGTTTTTTTTGTCGATAGGAACATATAATTGTTCTATTACAAGGGTATCTACCAATTGCATTTGTTGTTCTTTCACTAATGTTAATTGTAAACTTTGTATCCGCCACTCGTTTTCTACAATTGTAATATAACCAGAAAACAGAGGCTCATATTTTCTTTTAGGAATTACTTTTATCCTACTAAACTCTTTTCCATTTTCAAAAAAAGAGCCTTCAAATTTGTAGCGATAAAAATTTAGCGCACTATTTGCTATTGGAGAAATAAAACCACGTGGATTTAAACTTCTACCTATTGAAATGATATTTTCATAAAAAGAAATAATTTGTGGATTACTAAATCCAAACCCATCACTTTTGCCACTAACTTTAGTAGAAAGAACTTCTATTTTTTTCTTATTGGGCTCTTCAAATGAATACTTAGCAATAGATTCTGATAAAAAAATCATTTTCCTTTTACTACTATCTCCGTCTTCAAAATCAACTGCTTTACCCATAAATTTTTTAGGATAGTCGCGTAGTTGTAATTGGCCTTTTAAATATACATCGCATTCAAAACGTTTAATTTCATTTAAATGCGCTGATCTTTGTGCTATAGCTTTACGGATAATTGCATAGGCAGGGTCTTCTCCACCAGATTTAATAATTACTTCCTTTAAATTGTATTGTTGCACTTCCATTTCAAAGTCAATCAATTGGTCTACAGCCAATATTTTAATAGACTTTTCAACAGATTGATATCCGATGTGTTTCACAACCAATACATAAGTTCCTGGCTCTAAGTTAATGGAATAAAAACCCTTACTATTTGCAGTTGTTCCTTTAGAATTTCCTTTAATGAGTAAAGAAGCAAACGGTAGTACTTGTCCATTTTTTTGGCGAATTGTTCCTGAAATGACAGATGCATATATTGGGTTATTAATCAATAACACCATTAGAAATAACCATATTTTACTCATAAGTAATAATTTATAAAATTGGTAGTAGAGACTACCAAACCCTTCTATCTATCTATCTATCTAATTATTTTTTTATTAAAAGAGGATCTCTTTCTAAAATTACATCCCGCAGTTGCAGCAAGTCCACTAACCAGACCACCAATTAAACCTGTAATTAGAATCAGAAGCCAATATGAGCCCCCTAATGGAAATAAGTTAGCCACTTTGGTTGATAATATATGTTCATTGTCTGTATCTTTTAAAACAGCTAATAGTGTCCATAAAATGAATAACCCACTAAACCCAGATAAAAAGGCAAGCACAGGTTTTTGGTGAATAGCCACAGCTACAATAAAAGAAGTAAATACAAATGACCACCAAGGTAAAATGGTAAAAAGTCCTATAGTAAAGGCAAGAAAGCCAGTTAAAAAAATAGCGGTGATAATTTTCATAAAAAAAAGTTTACCCATTAATAAATGTAATATGCCATTTAATTTTTTCGTTTTTTTCTGCGTCTTGCTTTGTTAAAAACAATAAACGATAATAAATTCCTGCGGCCCAACTATCAATGAAATTATCGTAAAATCTACTACCAGGATTTCCATTTTGTCCGCCAGGATAAACGCCATAGGCTTCTATTTCATCGGTCAAATGTACAATCATACGCCAACTTGGGCCATGCATTTCTGTAGTTGCATTGATACAATTTTTACCCCCGCCAATTGATACATGTAATCGACTCAATGCCGGGATTTTTAATAGATGATTTATCCGAGTATCTTTCACATCTGCCCAATTTAATTTATCGTCTTTTTCTAATTGCTGCAAATATGCGGATGCTTTTTTTACCGCTAAGAGTATATCGTCTTGAATGGTTTCTATTTTGTTTTTTGTATTGATATTGTCGGCATATGAATAAGCACTGTCTTTCAACAAACTTTGTAAAAGCGTTGCATCTTCTGGCCAAGGCATAGGCTGTTTGGCTTTTTGAAAATCGTCTTGAAAAACTTCTTGTGATAAACTATCCCATATAGCATTAAAAATGGTAGCACCTTGTTCTGCTATATCTTGTTTCAAATTCCATTTTTTTAGAATCGATAGATACCTTTGTTCATTAACATTCAATAATTTCTCGTCAATGTATTTAAACAAAATAGGCCTTGCCATTTCTGCAAAAATATTGTAGTTATCCGTTTGCATTTTCTGCATATCTTTTGCAGTGATGCTATTCATTGTAGTTAATTTTTTATTAATAACGATTCCTCTAAACAACGGGAAATTACTAGCTGCTCCTAAATAATAAGGATAGGTTGAATCGGTAGGCATTTGGTTGGCACTACTTACAAACCCTCTTGCCGGATTAACAATCATTGGATTTTCAATACTGGGTATAATTTTTTGCCAATCATAACTACTATCAGTTCCTGGCATAATAAAATCTCCCTGACGTTTCCATCTAGCTATAAACGCCCCTTGTTGCTTAATAGCTATATCGCCAGATTTCGATGCAAAAACAAAATTTTGACCTGGGCATGTCCAGGTATCTATTGCATTTTGATAATCTGTTATATTTTTTGCTCGATTGAGTTGGTAAAAAGTTTGTAATCCATTTCCCGCAGTATTAGCTGTCCATTTAATGGCCAAGTATTTCCCTTCTGTACTAGCATTTTTAAATGATCGATCGTACATCACAGGGCCAAAATCTGTAACAGCAATTAACTCTTCTAAATTTGGCTTTCCTTTTATTTTTATTGTTTCAATTCTATGAGAAGATTTTTTCCATGCGCCATTATACCAATACTCTTGCATAGTGGTATCCTTAAACATAATATTGTAATAGTCTATTACATCTCTACCTGCATTGGTTACTCCCCAAGCAATGCTATCATTAAATCCAATAATCACAGCGGGAGAACCTGGAAAGCTTGCTCCATAAGTATTGTGAGTAGGTGTATTAATTTGAACTTCATACCATAAAGAAGGAAGATTCAAACCTAAGTGCGGATCATTACACAAAATTGGTTTGCCCGATGCTGTTTTTGAACCGGCAACAGCCCAGTTATTGCTACCATTGTTTATATTAGGAACCAATGGTGCTATTGTTTCACTTGAATTATTTGTTTTATTCAAATAAATAGAATCTATATCTTTTGGAATAATAGGATTAAAAGATGGTTGAGTAAATACAGTTGACTTTGGTATAATAGGATCTAAAGAATCTTGAATATTTGGAAACAATTTATCAAATGATTCGAATCCTAAATAGTTTTTTGCATTCGTCATTTTAAGGTCAGTTGTAGCACCTCTTGCGGTTAAATCATAAGACATAAACATCAAAAACAAATAGGTTTTTACGGGTGTCCATTGCTCGGGTTTGTAATCTAATAATTTATATTCAAATGGAATTTGCTCGGGCTTGAGTGTTTTAATATAAGCATTAACACCATTGGCATAAGCGTCAACAGTTGCTTTCATTAATGGATCTTTATTCATGCGTTCCATGGTTTGTTCTGCACCATAAACCATCCCTATTCGTCTAAAAAAACGATCAAGTGGTAATCTTTCCTCGCCTAGAATTTCACTGAGTCTTCCACCTGCCACATAAGTTTGAAATTCCATTTGCCACAAACGAAATTTTGCATGTAAAAAACCTTGTACATAATAAGCATCTAAATCATTCTCAGCATAAATATGGGGGACCAAACGCTCATCAATAAAAACATCTACCTTGTCTTTTAAGCCTTTGATAGTTAGGTTTTCTGTATAAGATTGATTGGTAGCTTCTGCATTCTGCCAAAAACCGTGTTGGGGCGACAAAAAATAACCTAATCGAGGTGATTTTGATCCGCCAATTGGTAATTGTGTATTTAACCCTACTACTAAGGCAGCTGTTGCTATGCTTGAAAGCAAGAATGGTACTATTCTCATAAGGTTCAATTGTATTATTAAAAATAGTTATTTTTTTGTTGCAGCATTCAGATAAATGCTAATTAATCAATTGAATAGGATTGTTTATATTTGACAATGGCAATAATAGGAAATAAAGACCCTTTACACGGCAAAACACTCGAAGCCATTGTTGTATTTTTAGCCAACCATTATGGATGGGAAGAATTAGGCAAACGTATACAGATTAAGTGTTTTACAGATAATCCTAGTATTCAATCTAGTTTGAAATTTTTACGTAAAACACAATGGGCTAGAACCAAAGTAGAACAACTGTATATTGATAGTTACCAAAATATTACAACTATTTAGCCACTACAATTTTATACTTAGTTCCTTTTATTTTCTGGTCTTGTACTAAATTAAGCAGTCCATTTACTTTGTGCTTTTTCACAGCGACAAATGCGTTAAAATCTTTTACAACTATTAAGCCTATATCGTCTTTCTCCAATTTGCCTTTTTGGGCTAAGAACCCAACAATATCTACTTTATTTAATTTGTCTTTCTTTCCCCCATTTATATAAATAGTGGTATAGCTTGCTGTTTTAGGTGGTTTAAGGTGATGCGGTAACTCTAATGGCACTAGTTGTTCCCGAATATAATAAGGCGTAGGTTCTGTTGCATGCATTAATAAATACGCAGTTCCTGTTGCGTACATTCTTGCAGTACGGCCATTTCTATGGGTAAATTCTGCCTCAGTTGAAGGAAGGTGGTAATGAATAACGTGCTTGATTTCTGGAATATCCAATCCTCGAGCGGCTAAATCTGTAGCCACTAAAAAAAGTATCGACCCATTTCTAAACTGAATAAGGGTTTGTTCTCTTTGCATTTGCTCCATTCCACCATGAAATGCAGCATTTGGAATTCCTTTTTGTTGCAATAGTTGAGATGTACGTTCAACAGCATCTCTGTGATTGCAAAAAATTAGTGTAGGTTCTGCACCAATATAACTAAGTAATTGCACCAATCGATCTACTTTGTCTTTATCTTCTGAAATAACCAATTGTAAACTCAAATTTTCATCGGCATCTATTGGATCAATAAAATCCAATACTTGTAAATGCGTAACACCAGTAAATTCAGGCACTTGAATGGCTGCAGTAGCTGATACTAATACCCTTTTGGATAATGCTGGCAATGCTTCAATTACAAAACGCATTTCCTCTTCGAAACCTAATGCTAGAGATTTATCGAACTCGTCTAATACCAATGTTTTGATTGAATTAAGCGATAAGGTCTCCCTTCTAAAATGGTCGCCAATTCTACCTGGAGTACCTATCAATAATGCTGGTGGTTCAACTAAGTTTTGAATTTCGGTTTGCATATCATGCCCACCATAACAACAACTCACTTTAAATCCGGTGGACATTTTTTTCCAAACTTGTTCAATTTGTATGGCTAATTCTCTAGATGGTGTGAGTATTAAACACTGTACTTGATTAGACTCTTTATTTAATAATTCCAGTACTGCTAATAAAAAAGCGAGTGTTTTTCCAGAACCTGTTGGAGATAATAATAGAATATCTTTTTCTTTTAGAATAGCATTGTTAGCCTTCTCTTGCATCTTATTTAAAGCGGGAATCGACAGATTCAATAGTATGTCCGCTAACATTTTCTCATTCAATTGCATGCGCGAAGATACAAAATTGTTGTTGGCCGCAGATTTACAAACTAAGAACTGATTTCTTTAAGCGCAAAATCTAACTGATATTTGCAACTTTACACAAACAAATGGAACTATCAACACATACAAAAAACATTCTTGGCTTATATTTGCCTACCGATCCACGATGGGTTGATTTGGCTAGTATTTCAATTGAAGCCATTTTAACCGACCATGCTTATTGTGAGCAGAAAGCAGCACTTACCTGTATTTCTTATATCCAACGATATTCCGATAAAGACTTATTGGTTGACACTTTGGCGCCAATTGTTACCGAAGAATGGGGGCATTTTAGAATGGTAGTACAAGAATTACGAAAAAGAGGACATTCTTTAGGAAAACAACGTAGAGACGAGTATGTAAACTGTTTAATAGCGTTTCAAAAAAAAGGCGGAAGAATTGAAGACCGATTTTTAGACCAAATGCTTACCATGGCTTTAATTGAAGCAAGAAGTTGCGAAAGATTTAAAAGACTGAGTGAAGGATTAGAAGATGAATACTTGCGTAATTTTTATAGAAAATTTATGGAAAGCGAAGCAGGCCACTACACCCTATTTATCAATTTAGCCGACCATTATATGGATAAACAATTGGTTCGTCAAAGATGGAAAGAATGGCTAGAATTTGAAGCGGGTATTATGGATGAAATGGCTTTACGCGGAGACAGAATTCACTAATTAGTTATTTTACACCAGTTGTAAAATAGGCTATTTCTTTTTTAAAGTCTAAATAAGAATGCTGTTCCAATAGTTGTGTTGTTTTTAATAAATATAATTCCAGAAATTTTATATGTGCTGCCGATTGTTCATTAAATGGCCTATGTTGAAAGGCTAAATTAATATCTGCAATTTCTTTCATTAATAATTGTGTAGGCTCATCAATACAAGCATCAATTAATTTTTCCCATACATATTGTGTTGCTTGATAATTTGGATGCACCAAATCTTCGGCATAAAAACGATAATCCCGTAAATCATCTAGTACTATTTCGTAAGCCGGAAAATAATACAAATGATTAAATTGATCTACTAGTTCATGTACCGATTGAATAAGCACGGCCTTACTCCTATTGTTTTCAATCACCCCTTCACGTAAATGTCTAACAGGGCTAATTGTAAATATAATTTTTAGTGATGGATTGAATTTTTGTAATTGTACAATAAGTGTTTGAAACATTGAAACAGTTTCATTCACCGTCATTAATTTTTTCGAAAACCAATCAGCAGGCGCTTTATGATTATTTGCTGCAACTGTTTGTAGCGAAGTATTTGCAGCCCTTTCAGTTAACAAATACACCCAGGCAGAGCCAAGTGTAATGATTAAATAATCTGCCGATTTTAAATACGTATTAGCTTGTGTTATTGATATGTTTATTTTTTGTAAACTCTCTTCAATAGTTATGCCAGAGAATCTACTATGGTGTTTCCAACTATGCCATGCATCATTTAAAAAAAATAAATCAGCTGCGTTTACTTTTGTAGGATTAATATAAGATTCAATTGCTTCAACAACACTTACAGGATTAAATAAAATACCATTCGGATTTTCAAGTACCTGAAATTTATGTTTGCGAAATTTTTCGCCAATATTTTCTGTAAAACAAGATCCCATCAAAAACAATTGGTGTTGTTGATGAATGGGTGTGTTGATTTTTTTTATATCGAAGGATGCGTGGAATTTCATGATGGCATGCGTTGCTTCATTGCTTCATATAAAACAATTCCTGTAGCTACTGAAACATTGAATGAATCGAATTTTCCAACCATTGGTATTTTAAAAAAATGGTCAGCGGCTTTGGCTAAGTAAGGTTGAACTCCTCGGCCTTCATCTCCCATAATAATACAACAGGGTTCATTTAATTGTAGGTTTGCTAAATTTTTATCCGCCTTCATTTCACTGGTAAATACTTGTATGCCGTTTAAATGCAAAGTATCCACTGCTTTCAATAAACTATTCACCCTACAAACATGTATTAATTCTAAAGCACCTGCACTACTTTTCATTGCTTCTTCATTTAATGCACCCACTCCTTTGTCTGGAATAATAATAGCATGCGCACCACTACAAACAGCAGAACGAGCAATCCCACCAATGTTTCGTACATCAGTAATTCCATCCAACATAATAAATAATGGAATTTCACCATTAGATACCACATGATCTATTACTTGTTGTAAATCCATATACGCAACCCTTGCCACTAATGCCATCACGCCTTGGTGATTGGCTTTTGACATGCCATTTAATTTTTCAATAGGCACTTGTTGAATAGGAATATTATTTTCACGCGCCAATTGACGAATTGTATGAATGTTCTCTCCGTCTACATTTTTTTGAAACAATATTTTATCTATTGTTTTTCCTGCTTTAATGGCTTCAATTAAGGGTTGTCGACCTATAATTAGTGAATCTTGTTTTACAGACATACTTTGTTTATTTAGTAAAATGACCGTCTAAAATCATTAATTGTATTTTTAATATGGTTGCAATACTAATAGCATCGGTAATTTCACCATTTTTAACCATTTCATATACTGTAGCAAAAGGTAATTTCTTTACCTGCAGCTGTTCAGTTTCTTCTGGTATTGCATCATATTGGGTTAAATCGGTTGCAAGATAAACGATTGCCAACTCATCGCTCACAGAATTCGATAAATGCATTTTAAGCAATGGTGCCCATTTTTGAGCTACTAGTCCGGTTTCTTCTAATAATTCTCTTTTAGCACCCTCTAAAGAATCAGTACCAACCAATGCACCTCCCTCTGGTAATTCCCAACTATATTGATCAACAGTGAACCTAAATTGACCAACTAAATAGGTATTCATTTGGTCGTCTAATACCATTATGCCAATAGCCGTATTCTTGTAATGCACTTTGCCATAAATACCTTCACCTCCGCCAGGGTTAATTACATCAAACTCTGTTAAACGAATCCAAGGATTGTTGTAGATTAATTTTTGACCTAATATTTTCCAAGGGTTTTGTTCCATAACTAAATTTTATCTCTAAATATTCTACCCAAAAATAAAAAACCTCTGCTCAAATGGCAGAGGTTTTTGAATATAGTATTAAAAGCTTATTTGATGCCAAAAGCAACTTTTACTTTTTTAACATAATCTAATTTTTCCCAAGTAAATAATTCAACTTTTACAGTTTTTATTTTTCCTGAAGGATCTTTAAATTCTTTGTATACGATTTCGTTTTTACGACCCATATGGCCATAAGCTGCGGTTTCGCTATACATTGGGGTACGTAATTTTAAACGTTGCTCAATAAAGTAAGGACGCATATCAAAAATACCTTGAACCAATTTTCCAATTTGTCCGTCGGTCATTTTTACTTTTGCAGTTCCAAATGTTTTTACATTAATCGAGGTAGGTTTAGCTACACCAATTGCATAAGAAACTTGTACCAATACTTCGTCCGCAACACCTGCCGCAACAAGGTTCTTGGCAATATGACGTGTTGCATACGCTGCAGAACGGTCCACTTTACTCGGATCTTTACCAGAGAATGCGCCACCACCGTGTGCACCTTTTCCACCATAAGTGTCTACAATAATTTTTCTGCCAGTTAAACCAGTATCACCATGTGGTCCACCAATTACAAACTTACCAGTTGGATTAATATGGTATTTAATATCTGCATTAAATAATTTAGCGTATTTCTTGTATTTTTTCTTAACTCTTGGAATTAAGATATTGATGATATCTTCTTTAATTTTAGCCAACATTTTAGCTTCAGAATCAAAGTCATCGTGTTGCGTAGAAACAACAATCGCATCAATACGAACAGGTTTATTATTGTCGTCGTATTCTAAAGTAACCTGGCTTTTTGCATCTGGGCGTAAATAAGTAATATGCTTATTCTCGCGGCGCATGGCAGCCAATTCAATTAAAATTTTGTGTGCAATATCTAAAGCCAAAGGCATGTAATCATCAGTTTCGTTGGTAGCATAACCAAACATCATCCCCTGATCTCCTGCACCTTGTTCTTCTTTTTTCTTTTTATCTACTCCTTGGTTAATATCTGCAGATTGCTCGTGAATAGCCGATAAAATACCACAGCTATTTGCTTCAAACATATATTCACTTTTGGTATATCCAATTTTACGGATTACACCACGTGCAATTTCTTGAACGTCTAAATAAGCCTTAGATTTTACTTCGCCAGCTAAAATTACCTGACCAGTAGTAACTAAAGTTTCACAAGCCACTTTTGACTGTGGATCGAATGCTAAAAAATTGTCGATTAGTGCATCAGAAATCTGATCAGCAACTTTGTCTGGATGTCCTTCAGAAACACTCTCAGAAGTAAATAAATAAGGCATGAGATTGATTTTTTGATTTTATGATCGCAAATATACTAATCAATTAAGTATTTAAATTTTTGAATATATAATTCTTAAACGCATTCTAAATCTTGTATGCGTTCCGCCACCTAGTCTAACCCTTCCATTTGCTACATCGTTTCCAATGCCTGGAGACAAATAGGTAATTTGTTTGTAAGCTTGATTAGGATAAACATTACTGTAATATAATGAGTCATTTGAAGGAGCTGTAAGAATCATACTAAATGCAGTGTCTTTTCTGGTAACAATCCCCTGAACAAATCTGCTCAAATTAAACCAATAAGTACCTACTCTATTATATCCTTGAATTGATTTATATCCAATAAATCCACCAAAATCAGTAATATTCGGTCCATTATTCATGTCATATTCGTAATCATTGGGGATATTGGATTTATGTCTTTTTAAACTATCATACAAGCTTAATAATAAATACCTAGGAGGTGTTAGTTGGCTCTCTAGTATTAAACGCGCATCATCTGGAACCTGTTCTGCAATTAACTCAGCTCTATGTATAATTCTATTAGTTAAACTTTGTAATCCTGGTACTTTAATACGAACGCCAGTTCCAGGTTGTGATTGTACATATAATAAAGAGTCGGATTTTGGTGTAACAGATAAATGCTTAACCACTTCAGATCCTGTTCTGTCTCTTACTATAATATTGGCATTTGCCGATGTAGACGAATTAAATTTCAAGTAAGTAACAAGTGTATCTCTAACTGTGGCACCTGTAGTTGCAGTATTATAATAAAGTGCGAGTTTGGTATTTGTATCTGCTAAATTAATATTAACCAACACATTTGCAGGTGTAATAGCGTCAGGTATTACCGCAAGGCCTGCAAAATAAGTAAGGAATAAAGAATCTGATTTATAAGCATTACTAGAATCATAATCTAAAATCATTCGTTTAGCAAAACTGCTATTTAACTTAATTCTAATTTGACTAGTTGCTGCTTCGAAACGATTGACTACTGAATCACCTAATCTACGAATATCAACTGTTTTTGTGGGTCCTAATGGAGTAGGATAATATACTAATGGTGAAACCAATGGATAATTAGCCGGATAACTTAAAAAAGGATCCATTTTAGTTTTCATCTCATAGACATTCAATTTCAAAGGCTGTGTTGAATCGCCATAACTACCGTGGTAACTTAAAATTAAAACGGCCGAATCTATTTTAATACTGTCTCTTGAACCTTGGGTTGCAAATGGATAAGAACCTGCGCCAACTTGAAAAAACAATTTACCTGTGGCTTTCCCAAAAAGTGGGTCATTGGTAATTGCACCTAAAACATGGTTATCAGTTTTATACACTCTAACCGTGTCTAAATCTTCATAAGAATCAGTAATAACAGAAAATGTTGTATCAAAAGTATTGACACCATCAACTGCTGGAATTAATCCACTACCAATGTCTGTTGATGAAACACGTGTGCAGCTTTGAGAAAAAACTAGCATCACTAAAGCCAATACCAATATCCTACGCATTGTAAAAAATGAATCCATTAGTTAAAAATTACTTGCCCGCAAGGTCGTTGTACAATTCTAAATACTCTGTTAAATCAGAATCCCATCCCTTAAAAGAAACGGTTTTTTTACCTTTTACTTTAGAAAACTCATCAACTAGTTTCTTTTCAATCACATCTGAACCAAAAGTGATGGCATCTGCATAAGTAGCGCCGCCTCTAAACATAGCTGTGTTATCATTTCCAGAGAACTTTTCAAGGTCTTTATCTTTGATATTCGCGTTAATCATTGCTTTTTTAACAAAATCAGCACCTAAATCTTCTGTAAAAGTATTTTGTCCGATGGTAAATATCACTTTGCTATTACCAAAAACAGGCTCTTTTTTATAGGCCGTTTTAATAAAAGCTGGAATAAGGCTAGTCATCCAACCACTACAATGAATAATATCCGGAGGCCATCCAAATTTTTTCACGGTTTCTAAGGCGCCTTTACAAAAGAAAATTGTTCTCAACGCATTATCATCGAACCATTTTTCAGATTCATCATGAAAAATTTGTTTGCGTTTGAAAAAATCTTCATTCTCTAAGAAATATACCTGTAAACGGGCATTTGGTAAAGAAGCAACCTTGATTTGTAATGGATAATCATCGCCATCAACTGTTACATTGATGCCTGAAAGACGAACTACCTCGTGTAAACGATGCCTTCTTTCATTAATTACGCCAAATCTTGGCATGATGCAGCGAACTTCCAAACCGGTATCATTACTCTTGATAGCCAGCTTGTTAATCACTTCTGCAAACTCAGTCAGCTCCAAATAAGGAGACATTTCTGTGGCTATGAATAAAATTCTTTTTTTGGTTGACATTATCACGCCATTTTAAATATGCTTGAAAATAGTTTGCAAAAGTACACAAAATAGACAGAAACTGAACAGGATAAGCAGAACTCGTAGTTATTAGCAATAATTTTGCCATTTAAATACTAAAATACAAGTAATTAACCGCCATTTAAAATTGCTTCCTTAACTTGCCAAAGAATGTAATTTTAATGAAAAAAAGGCTGATTTCTATTTTAAAATATCTATTATTTATTGGGATTGGGGTTTTTCTAGTATGGTGGAGTTTACATCAGATTCCAAGTAATAAATGGGGGGAATTCAAAAATTCATTGCGTACTGCTAAATATGGGTTGATTATTCCTGTATTAGCCATTTTGAGTTCCAGCCATATTATTAGGGCATTACGTTGGCGGATTTTAATGCAGCCAATGGGCTACACTCCTAGTATCCCCAATACATTTTTTGCTGTTATGATTGGATATTTAGCCAATTTAGCAGTTCCCCGATTGGGAGAAGTGTTAAAATGCACCATTTTATCGAAGTATGAAAAAGTACCAGCCGAAAAACTAGTTGGAACAATAGTTGCAGAAAGAGCTTTTGACGTTATTTCTCTCGGCATTGTTTTTCTACTAGCGTTTATATTTCAATTTGAGGTGGTGGGCGAATATGGTATTCAGTTGTTTAAAGAATTGTTTCAAAATAAATCTGGGCATTTTTCAATTAATAAATTTTTAATTGCTTTTGGAATTTTAGCAACCTGCTTTGTAGTGCTTAAAGTTTGGTTTTACCAGTTTTCGCATTTAAACATTGTAATGCAATTTAAAAAAATACTACATGGTATTTGGGAAGGACTAAGCAGTGTAAACAAATTACAACAAAAATCTTTATTCATATTTTATACTGTTGCAATTTGGGGTTTATATATTTTAGGCACCTGGGTGGGTTTATCTGCTACTCAAGGCACAGCACATTTAGGTATTCAAGAAGCAATTTCGGCACTAGCATTTGCCAGTATAGGTATGATAATTACACCTGGTGGAATTGGGGCATATGCGTTTTTCATGGCCAAGGTTTTAGAAAAAAATGATATCCCTTTTGAAATTGGTTTTGCCAATGGAACGCTTCAATGGTTTGCACAATTTATTATAGTATTGATAATTGGTACTATATGCGTTGTGCTGTTACCCATTTACAACAAATCAAATAAACAATGAGAGCAATAGAAAGTATTCCAAAAAAGATTCAATCTTTAACCACCCTCAAAGCAACTGTTGCATGTTGGAGAGCCACAGGCAAAACAATTGCTTTTACAAATGGCTGTTTTGATATTTTACACGAGGGACATATTTTCTCATTGTCTCAAGCGGCCAAAGAAGCCGACTTTTTAATAGTTGCTGTTAATAGCGATACTAGCATTCAAAGGCTTAAAGGATTAGATAGACCCATTAATAAAGCACAAAGTAGGGCCCTTATTATTGCAAGTTTGGCTATTGTTGACGCAGTGATTTTTTTTGAAGAAGACACCCCAATAATGCTTATTGAAACGCTATTGCCAGATATACTTGTAAAAGGTGGCGATTATACGATTGACCAAATTGTAGGATCTAAAGAAGTAATTGCCAATGGCGGAAAAGTAGTTATCAACCCAATTATAACCGGCTTTTCAACTACTAGCATTATTGATCAAATTAAACGATAATAGCTTTACTACCAATTTATTAGCAATAAATTAATACAACTTAAAACAAGTCTTGTATATATTTGAAATCATCGACTCTATAAGTTTATGCAAAAAAAACAATTCATACAAAGGGATATTAGTTGGTTGAGTTTTAATGCACGGGTTTTGCAAGAAGCAAATGACCCCTCTGTTCCATTAAAAGAGCGAATAAGATTTCTAGGCATATTTTCTAATAATTCAGATGAATTTTTTAGAGTTAGAGTAGCTACGCTAAAACGCATGTTAGAATTAGGCGAAAAACGTAAGCATTTAAATATGCATTTAGAAGATGCCCCTCAAGTTATTATTGATGACATTCAAACCATTGTATTACAGCAACAAAATGAATTTAACAGAATCTGGGAGGGCATATTAAAAGAGCTAAAAAAAGAAAAGATTTTTTTAGTAGATGAAAAACATATTACTAAAGAACAACAAGATTTTGTGCGAAAATATTTTGACGAAGAAGTTCGATCAAATATTATTCCGTTAATGGTAGAAAGTTTACCACAACTACCCTATCTGCGCGACAAGAGTATTTATTTAGGTGTTGTTATGTCTAAGAAAAATACTGCCTATAAACAAAAATATGCATTAATAGAAGTGCCAGCAAAAGCGGTTGGAAGATTCGTTCAATTACCTGCCAAAGCCGGAGAAAGTCAAATTATATTATTAGAAGATATTGTTAGATTTAACCTTCCTTATATTTTTTCTTATTTTGAATTTGATCATTTTGAAGCCCATGTTTTTAAAGTAACCAAAGACGCTGAAATTGACCTCGACAATGACGTGAGCACTAGTTTTGTAGAGAAGATTGAAAAGGGTTTAAAGAATAGAAGAAAAGGCAAACCTGTAAGATTTGTTTATGACAAAGAAATGGATGCTGGACTATTAGAATATTTAATCCGACGATTAAGTTTAAATAGAAAAAGTAATATCATACCAGGAGGACGAATTCATAATTTCAGACATTTCATGGACTTTCCAAATGTCTTTCACAAACAAAACACTAGACGTCCATCCTTTACTCATCCTGCATTACAGAGCAAGATGCGCGTAACGGATATTATCATTAAAGAAGATTTACTACTTCATTTTCCATACCATTCTTTTAATGCTATAATAGACTTATTGAGGGAAGCTGCAATGGATCCGGATGTGAATTCCATTAAAATAACAGCTTATCGATTAGCATCCAATTCAAAAGTTATTAATGCCTTAATTAATGCCGCACGTAATGGAAAAGAAGTGGTGGTTATGTTAGAACTAAAAGCCAGATTTGACGAAGAGGCAAATTTAGAATGGAAAAATTTATTAGAGGATGAAGGAGTAAAAGTATTACTTGGCGTACCAAAAATAAAAATACATGCCAAATTGTGTATTATAAAAAAACGCAAAGGCAATAAAACCATTCAATATGGATTTGTAAGTACCGGAAATTTAAATGAAAGTACTTCTAAAGTATACGGAGACCATTGTTTGTTAACAAGCAATCGGAATGTGATGGCAGATATTAATAGGATTTTCCGTTACCTCGAAAATTGGAAAAATGGCAACAGCCCTTTAGTATCATGCAAAACATTATTGTTATGCCCAGATAATATGCGCAAGGAATTAATTGTTTTAATTAATAAAGAAATTAAAGCAGCTAAATCAGGCAAGCCAGCATCAATTATTTTAAAAGTCAATTCAATCAGTGATATACAACTTATTGAAAAATTATATGAAGCAGCAAATGCTGGTGTAGTTATTAGAATGATTGTTCGTGGAATTTTTTGCCCAATCATTGAAAATAAAAAGTTCAAAATTCAACCAACTGCCATTAGTATAGTAGATGAATATTTAGAACATGCTAGGGTAATTATTTTTCATAATGCGGGTAAAGAGAAAATGTTTATATCTAGCGCTGATTGGATGGTTAGAAACCTCGATCATCGAGTTGAAGCAGCTGTTTCCATTACAAATCCAAAGTTGCAAGCAGAATTAAAAGATATTATCCACATTCAATTAAGAGATAATGTAAAAGCTAGAATTCTAAACAATGAATTAAATAACAACTATGTACCTTCCGTTGGAAAGAAGCGATTCAGGTCTCAAATTGAAACCTATCAATATTTAATTAAAAAAACAATCCCAATAAGTGAGGTTAGCGGCAATAGATATAGGAAGTAATGCAGCACGATTATTAATTGCCGATTTGAGCAACGATGTAGCTGGAAAACTACAGTTTAATAAATTGAATTTAGTACGCGTTCCTTTACGCCTAGGATTTGATGTTTTTGAAAAAGGTGAAATATCCAAAGAAAAACGTGGAATGATTTTGCAAACCATGAAAGCATATAGTCATTTGATTAATGCATATGGTGTATCTAATATAATTGCATGTGCTACAAGTGCCATGCGTGATGCAAGAAATAGCCAAGACATTATTCGTAAAATAAAAATGGAAACAGGATTAGACATTGAAATAATCAGTGGAGAATTTGAAGCTTCCTTAATTTACGAAAATCATGTTGCCGAGCAAATGGATACAGACCACAGCTATTTATACATTGATGTGGGAGGAGGTAGTACAGAACTAACTTTTTTTGCAGAAGGAAAACTCATTTTTAAAGAATCCTTTAATATTGGAACCATAAGAATTTTAAAAGAGATGGTAGACGATTCAAAATGGAATGAGATTAAAGAATATATTAAACAAAAAACAAAGGGCTATAAAAAAATTGTGGCCATAGGTACAGGCGGAAATATTAATAAAGTATTTTCGATAAGTAAGAAAAAAGACGGAAAACCACTCACTATAGACTTATTGAAAGACTATTATAAAGAAATTTCTAGTTTCTCTCTTGAGGACAGGATTAATATCTATAAATTAAGGGAAGACCGCGCAGATGTAATAGTTCCAGCCCTTCAAATTTATATCAATGTAATGCGTTGGGCTGATGCCGACGAAATATATGTTCCTAAAATTGGACTAGCCGATGGCCTGATCCAACACCTTTATAGTCAACTAATTAATAAATAACCCACTGGTTTACAAGCTTTCACCGATAGCAATACAACTTTCACCCATATTCTTTAAAAAGCCCCTAAACTCAAGATAAATTTGAAAAATCAGATTATTCTATTTAAATTCAAGAAAAGCATAAACAATTGATTACCAAGAATAAAAATATCGTTTCTGTTATCGCGCACACAGCTGCTTGGGTTTGTTTTTTTACACTGCCCTATTTGGTATTTTTTCCTAGAATGTTGGATTCGCAGTATAATATGAGCGACCACATGTTTGCCTCAATTGTATGTAATAATGTTTTTTTAGTTGTTTTTTACTATTTAAACACCCAAATACTAATTCCAAAACTCTTAATGCAAGAAAAATGGTTCCTTTATATTACTGCTGTAATTTCTTGTTTAATAATATTCTTAATTATTCCAAAATACCTTGCCGGAATAATTTCTCCACCAGAAATTAGAACCTATCAAAGACCTTCTTTGCCAAATGCCCCTGGAAGGACTTGGCAAGGAAGAAAACGTCCTTTGGTAGAGCCTTTTAATATGGCCATTTTCTTTATGGTATTTACTGTTGGAACCTGTGTAGCCGTTATTCAACGTTGGCTAAAAACAGAAGAACACAGAAAAGAAACTGAGAGCGAAAAACTAAATACAGAATTGTCATTTTTAAAATCTCAAATAAATCCGCATTTCTTTTTTAATACTTTGAATAATATTTATTCATTAGCCATAGTTAAAAGCGAAAAGACGGCACCTGCAGTAATGAAACTATCTTCCATTATGCGGTATATTTTAACGGAAACAAATAACAATTTGGTTCCGCTGCAAAATGAAGTAGATTTTACTAAAAACTATATTGAACTTCAACAAGTAAGACTTACAGAAAAAACAACTATTAATTTCAATGTTGTAGGCGAAGTGGATAATAAAAATATTGCGCCATTATTATTTATTGCTTTTGTTGAAAATGCTTTCAAATATGGCGTTAGTACGAAATCAAATTCTGAAATTAATATTCTTATTGAATCTCAAAACGATAAAATCATTTTTACTGCTAGCAATTATATTGTTCAATCAGAAAACAATATGACGGAAAATACTGGCATTGGAATTAACAATGTAAAAAGACGCTTAGAGTTAATGTACCACAATAAACATCAATTGAGCAATACCATCAAAGACAACAATTATCTAGTTCATTTAGAGATAAGTATTTAATGATACACTGTATAGCCATAGACGACGAACCACTAGCATTGCAAGTAATAAGTGAATATTGCTGTAAAATTTCATTCTTACAACTAGACAAAGTATTTACCAATACCGACGAAGCAAAAATTTGGCTGCTGCAAAATAAAGTAGATTTATTATTCTTAGACATTCAGATGCCCGATATTAATGGACTTCAGTTCTACAAAAGTTTAACCGAAAAGCCACCAGTTATTTTCACTACTGCTTATAAAGATTTTGCAGTGGATGGATTTAATGTAGATGCTGTTGATTATCTATTAAAGCCTTTTGAATACGATCGTTTTTTAAAATCTGTCTATAAAGGGAAAGAATATATAGAATTTTTAAGTTCGCAAGAATTACAATTAAATTCTATATTTTTAAAAGTTAATTACGAGTTAATGAAAATTAATTTAAAAGATTTAGAACTTATTGAAGCACTCGACGATTATATTAAACTTTATATTAAACCTACACCGGTTTTAACGTTAATGACCCTTAAAAGTATTTTAGAAAAATTACCTGCTAGAGATTTTGTTCGTGTTCACCGCTCCTATATTGTGCCGATAAATAAAATTGAAAAATTTAGCAAAACCAAATTAATGGTTGCTGGAAAAGAAATACCAATTGGAAGCAGTTATAATGATGTATACGACCAACTATTACTACTCTCAAAGAATAAATAATCGACTTGAAACCAACCTTTTAGCGATTGTGATTATAGCTTTAACTTTCAAGCAAGAATTATTTGAAAAACAATTAATAATTAAAACTTCAAAGTCGTATATCCTTTTAAACCATAAGTAGCTAATGTTGTAAGAGCCGATAAAGCCACTTTAACTTCTGGCGCAACAGACTGGCTATCGATACTTCTTTTAAAGAGTGTTTGACCACAAACGAACAACTGAACTCCTGCTTTATTTAATTCAGTAATTAATGACAAATTAGGATTATCGACGCCAAATTTTTTGTGG
>Ga0114969_10000232_pt1 | contig 46514 bp, 57 predicted proteins | sample M_130807_MF_Meta_FD_87316 | JGI IMG/M metagenome (GOLD analysis project Ga0114969, IMG submission 87316) | Freshwater microbial communities from Lake Montjoie, Canada to study carbon cycling - M_130807_MF_MetaG | ecosystem: Environmental > Aquatic > Freshwater > Lake | place: Lake Montjoie... | reverse complement strand
TGCGGGCTAACAGGTTTGTGCAAGGAAACCTTGTTTCCGGGTCAAGCATTACCTATGCGCCAATAACTGCAAATAACCTTATGGCACCCGCTGGCTATGTTGGGCGTGGACCGGGAAATCTTGCCGCTATTACCACTGCCATCACCACTGGGACTACCCCATATGGCATAGCCGTTGATCCAACAGGTCGGTTTGCGTATGTCAGTGCAGGTACGACGGTGGTCATGTATTCCATTGACCAGCAAAGTGGCACATTGACAGCAATTACAACGGCCATTTCATCTGGGTCGGCGGGATATGGACAGTCCATTGCGGTAGACCCAACGGGGAGATTTGTATATTCAGTAGGCAACACCGCAACCGGCACGGTGTACATGTTTTCAATTAATCAGGCAACAGGAGAATTGACTTCAATCACTACTCCGATCAGTTGTCAAACTTACCCGTATTGCATTACCGTTGATCCAACAGGACGTTTTGTGTACGTTGGTGGAAGTGCCAATTCTATAAACATGTATTCCATTAACCAGAGTACAGGCGCGTTAACATCCATTGCCACCGCAATCAGCGCGGGTTCTTACCCAATTGGAATTGCCTGTGATCCAAGTGGACGCTTTTTGTATTGCACTAATTATAGCGATTACACAATTTCACTATATTCTATCAATCAATCAACTGGAGCATTGACTGCTTTATCAGCAGCAATCGCCATTGGAGTAGGAAGTTCAAGCCCCAAGGGGATCGCGTGCGAACCGACAGGGCGGTTCCTGTATGTGGCTCTCAGCAATAATGGATACGTCAAATCTTATTCTATTAATCAATCTACCGGCGCGTTGACCTCACTTGCTAATTTATATTTGAACAATTATCCGCAATACCTTGCTTGTGATCCAACAGGACGATACATATACGCTACATATAACGGTGTAAGTAATCCCTCACAGGTATACTCTTTGGCGATTAATCAATCAGCCGGTACGCTATCAATTATTGGGTCTGCATTAAATGTGGGCAATTCAGCGACAGGCATCGCATGTGATCCTACAGGCAGATTTGTTTACAATGCCAATGGATCAAGTAGCACGGTGTCCATGTCGCAAATATATGGAGCGCATCATACGTCGTTGGCTATTGGAAACGTAACCTCTCAGGCCTACGCTCTCCAACTCGCTGCCGATTCCGCAGGCAAACCGACCAGTTCATCGTGGACGATTGTCAGTGACGCACGAGTGAAGGAAGTCACCGGCACCTACGAGCGCGGGCTGGCGGACGTGGTTGCCCTTGAGCCAAAGAAGTACCGGCTCAACGGCAAGCACGGCTCGGTGGATGATGGCAAGGAACACGTCTCCATCATTGCACAAGATGCACAAGACACTTGGCCGGAAATGATCGGGGCATTCCCGCATCAGGAGACCGATCCCGAGACTGGCGAAACCGTGCAGATCGACCTGCTGAACCTCAACACCAACGACCTGCAATGGGGACTGGTGAACGCAGTAAAGGAATTGGCTGCACAGAATGCCTTGATGCAAGCCCGCATTGATGCGTTGGAGGCCAAGCCGTGACGGCCCGGAACGCACTGGCGCGGGCGACTGAGGTGACGCTGCCTATTGCGGAATGACGGCACGAAGCAGATTTGATTCGTTCAAAGCAGTAGAAGATTTGCTCATGATGGAGAGAACATAATGGCCGAAGCACCGAAGAGACTTGGCTCACTCAGCGGGAGTACCGCTGTCACTACCCTAGTGGATAATACTGCGACGGCAGGAACCTATACGATTTTTTCTGCAATTGTGTTTTGCAATACTGATACTGTTGATAGAACATTTACTATGAGCACGAGTAATACCGCTGCAACACATGGAACGTATATCACAAATGCTGCAATCATCAGGCCAAATGACACTGTTACTTTTGATAAGGTCATTCTTGATGCAAGCAGCGGAGCAAGATACCTTATTGTGACAGTGAGCGCAGCAGCAGTGCATGTAAGCGCGTTTGGCGTGCAGGGTCCATAATCATGGCTATTAAAAGACTTAGCAGCGACGATCATGTAGATGGGACACTTGTTAACCTTGGCAACGTCGGCATTGGGACGAGTGGTACTGCAAACACTGTTGTAAATACCACAATTTTAGACAATCTTTTAACAGTGGCAAAAGCAGATCAAGCGCTTACTTTTGGATCATATTGGGAATCGGGTGTTGGTCAATATTCATATATAAAATCAAGTCAAATAACAACTGCATCAACGGCTAGTGATTTAAGAATTTATACCGGCTCTACAGAAAAAATGCGCATCACTGCTGCTGGCCTCGTCGGCATTGGGACCACGAGTCCGGCCGGATTACTTCATGTTGCAAACGCCTCGACTGGGGGGATCATTGTAGGAAATTACAATTCGACGCAAAAAGGAATTTATTTTAGATCAACCTATTATACTTCTGGCGCTGATCAAGATTATTATATCACCGCTAAGCAGAATACTTTAGAGTTCTTTAAGCCAGCCTCTGCCGCGTCAGATTCCGTCGGGTTTCTTTACGATAACATTGGATCTATTGATTCTCTTAATCCTTTCTGGTGCGGAATGCATCTCTCACCAGAAACATTAAAAGACACTGATGGAGTTACGCCAACATACCCTCGCCTTTCGATGTATCATAACTACAATACTGTTACTGCTGCGCCCACTAATCTTACTTTTAATATTACTCCCGGTAATTCCGGATCGGTAAAATATTCCGTAAAAATAGATACTGCAAATAACGGAAACATTCTGCTTACCCCTAACGGAACGGGAGGCGTCGGCATTGGGACGACTAGTCCGAATTCACCTCTTCATGTGGTAGGAACATCAAATTTCATTGCATCGAGTGGTGCTACATACATGTTAATTGATTCTCTGGCTTCAGAAGCCGCTCAGATAGTATTCAAAAATTTAACCAACAACAGGTGGTGGATAAGCAGTAATAACGACACACGGCTATACGTCCTCGACGCAAATGCCAACGACGGCGTGTATATAGCGCAAAACGCAACATCGTGGACGGCCAATTCTGACGCGCGGTTGAAAGATGTGATCGGTCCGATTGAGAACGCAACGGCCAAGGTGAACGCACTGAGCGGAGTCAAGTTCACGTGGAAACGTGACGCAGGCAACCCTGATGCCAAGGTGCGCGTGGGACTGATTGCACAGGACGTTCTTGAGGTGCTTCCCGAATCGGTCGAGGCTGACACTCCAGACCTCATCACTGACGAGGAAACAGGGAAGGTCTCTGGAGGACTCGGCGTAAGGTACACCGAACTTGTCCCCTTGTTAGTGAATGCCATCAAGGAACTCACCACGCGAATTGCTACACTTGAACAGCGCGTTTGAAAGGAGCGAACACATGGTTACTAAGGAACAGTCTGCGGAAAAGAATTATGCATTGCCAGTCCCAATTGTCGAGGCACTCATTCAGTTGGGTCTTCGCACGGAGCAGGGGCAGGCGTTGATGGCAGGCTACCGTCTTGGACACCCGGACTTCTCACCGGAGAAGGGCAATATCCAGTTGGTTTCGGTGCATGCGGAAGTAACGTTTGTGCCACCTTCTCAGGGCCAGTAAACGAATGCCACTAGAACAACTGTCGAACAATTTAGATTTCTTCTCCTTTTTTGTTGCATCAAAACAAGGAGTTACGGGACTAACAGTTACAGTCGATGTATGGAAACATTTGACTGCAACAAACACGAGTTCGCAGATTGTTACTAGTGGCAGCGCCACAGAAATAGGTGGTGGTCTTTACAGATATCAGTTGGGATCAGCAAGTGTGACCGGAGAGGGCGAGTATATTTGCATATTTAAAACTTCATCTGCAACACCAGATCAGAGAGAAATACCAAGCATCTGGTGTGTCCAAAAAAGTGGATCAGAGTACCTTGATGCAGCCGTGACCTCAAGACAGGCCACTGGGAGTGTCACGGTTGGCGCTTACTCATCCGGACAAGACCCGGCAACACTGGTCTGGGCCGCTGCTACAAGGACACTGACTGGCTTCGGATTCTCAGTGACGGTTGGAACGAATAGCGACAAGACTGGATATGCCCTTGCCGTTACTCCGCCCACAGCCCAGCAGATATGGGATTCCTTGACATCAGCGCTTACCACAGCGGGTAGCGTCGGGAAGTTGGTGACTGACAACATCAATGCCACGATAGCGTCGAGGATGGCAACATTCACGTATACCGCACCGGATAACACCAGCGTAGGAACCATCCTCACTCGGACAGATGTGGCGACTAGCACACGGGCGAGTGCTGCGGATTACACTGCCACAAGAGCGGGGTACCTAGATGCCACTGTCTCCTCTCGGCTTGCTACCACTGGGTTGACCAGTTTGCAAGCAGACGTTACAGCCATCAAGACCCCAGTGGTTGCTAACCTAGATGCCGCTGTCTCCTCTCGGCTTGCTACCACTGGGTTGACCAGTTTGCAAGCAGACGTTACAGCCATCAAGACCCCAGTGGTTGCTAACCTAGATGCCACTGTTTCCTCTCGGCTTGCTACTGCATCCTATACGTCTACTACTGGCATTACCTCTCTACAAGCAGACATTACAGCCATCAAGACCCCAGTGGTTGCTAACCTAGATGCCACTGTTTCCTCTCGGCTTGCTACCACTGGGTTGACCAGTTTGCAAGCAGACGTTACAGCCATCAAGACCCCAGTGGTTGCTAACCTAGATGCCAAGGTAAGCAGCAGAATCACCTCAGGCGTTGGTGCAATTGTTCACACCACGACCATATTGAACCCAGCAAATCTTCCAATTGAGGGGGTTGCAGCATGGATTACCAGCGACGTAAGCGGACAAAACATTGTTGCTGGCACACAATACAGCAGCACAAATGGAACAGTATCATTCATGCTTGACAGTGGATCTTATTATATCTGGATGCAAAAATCTGAATGGAACTTCTCAAATCCTACTCAATTTACTGTTTCATAGGAATAGATAATGCCAACGTCACAAATCATATCACCAACAGCAGCGCAGGCTCAATCTTCAAATTACAATACTAATGTTGTAAATAGAAAGAATTTGAGAAGGTATATTGCGGGACCGTGGGGACTAGGTGGACTATTCACTGGAACTGCAAGTGATGGTAGCAATGTCCTTCAGGGAATGACAAAGATGGTCGATCAGAGTAGTGACGGCCTTGTTGATATTGCATATGATTCTGATAGATTTGAGAATGCATGGCTGATGAAACTCAATACAGATTCAACATCTGAGACTCATAGGATTGCATCGTATTCTCCTTCAGATGGCACGGTCACCATTGGAAGAACTTTTTCAAGTCAGCCAGTGAATGGCACCACGGAATATGAAATACATACTCATGGTGTTTCACCAGCAGATATCAATTCTGCAATTGACTGGGCCTGTAATACCGCAAGAATGGGAGCATGGGTTTTCCTTGGTGGACTCATTGTTGATGGAGACATGCAATATAGCACCGTAGATGCATGGACTACAAATCTTGCAACGGCGACAAAAGCAACTGATGTAGGATCAGCAAGACATATCAAGGTGAGTCAGACGGCTGGCGGTGGATACGCCCGGAGCACTTCATTCCCAGTAACTGCACTGAGGTCGTATCGCGTCTATGCTCTGGGGAATCCAACTGCAATTAGCGACAGCATATCAGTTTCTGCATGGAACGAAACATCCAATTCAGAAATCAGCGTGACATGGTTTGGGGGCGCGAGTGGCACGGTAGAAGGGAAAGAAGGGTTTTTCGGTGGGAGTTTCGTTGCGCCAGTTGGGTGCAAGTCCGTGCACGTCCGACTTATAGGAAACGCATCATGGTCGGGAGTGGCGGTATACGACAACATGTCCAAGGGAACCCCGTTGCCACCTTGGATGATTCCCTATGATCAATATATTGCGGCGGTTGCTTACCTAGATGGAGCAGGCAGTGCCGAGGCAAAGGAGTATCGCGTCATTGCGGGACTGCCGGAACCAAGGAGTAACTGGCTTGAGTTTGAGCCTTCTGACTGGTCTGGGCCAATTTGCCTTAGCGTGGCAATGCCATTCCCGATCCCTAGCGATGATGCGCATGAATTCCCTATTGGAGCCAGAGACTATATTGCCACTGGGGCGCTAAGGTTTATTTACACTGGTCTGTCAAGGCCAAAGACTATTGACACTACGCGATTTGAAGCCGGAAGAGTAAAAGTCGAGAGAGAGTGGCAGGCATATCAGAGGTCTAGAAATCCTTTGGCCCTGAAAAGAAATTCTTGGGGCAAACGATAATGGCAGGAAAAACAAGAAACATTGGGTCCATTAGGATTGATGGGGTTTCCTATTCACTATCTGCCGACCAGTTCAGGAACGGCTGGACGTATCAGTATTCCGGGATTTCTGCGGTCAGCGAGATTACTTCGGCTGAAGAACAAGCGTTTGCAAGTAGTTCTCCGGGCTACAAGAAAACCGTGGGATGGACTGACTGGAGCGGGGGCACGGTTGGTCCAGACATCCATTACGCAGGTGGTCGCTATCTCGCTTCTGGAGAGGGACCGCTGACAGAATTGTCGAGGAAGATTGTCAGGCCATTGCAGCGAAGAAAAATAGAACTCCTATCTGCTGCGGGAAGAGTAATTGATTTTTTTGAATTTGATTTTAGAGATGGATCTTCTGGACTGTATGCAGTTCAGGAAAATGGAACAATAAGAAAGATTACCACAACGCTCAACACAGAAACAATAGCGGCAGCACCGGCCACGTCAGGCGCGGGCAGCGGCACTGTGGATGGTGTGCTGCTTTCGACACGGAAACTTACCGAGGCTTCTCCATCTTGGACTTGGGGAATCAGTGGTGGAGCCACGCGCATGGGGGTCTTGATTGGAGCGAAAGATGCGCCGGTGGTCCGCTGCTATGAGGGCGCTACCAATGGGACTCTAATTTGGGAGGAAGACACTGCGGAGGTATCTGGCGGAGTAAACAATAATCCTGTGCGATTCACGCACTGGACATCTGGAGTCTATTCCACCGCAGTAACAGGAGGCGAATATCTCTGGGCCAGCACTGCCCCCAATTTTGTTCCCATCGTTGGAGGTACTGCTGCAAAGCAGGCGATATGGCCTTTGATACAAGAGCAAGATCCATTTGTCTGGAGTAACTGGGTTGCCCAGATTTCTCCACTCTCCTTGAATCCAGAACTGGAAAGCATTACTGGAATAGCAGCATTGAGAGACATGATCGTGATCACCGCAAGCAATGGTTCTGCATTCAGGGTGCAGACAGACGCCAGCGGTGGCATACCATCCCCAATCATTGACAAGAAGAATGGGGTATCTGACGCTGATAGTGGGCGCACAATGCGAGTCTGGAACGGCAGGCTCTTTATCCCGACTCCCCGTGGACTCTATATGTATGTCGAACTTGACGGGCAGATTGGAGGCACACTGGTAAGCGTTGGGCCTGAGTCAATTCCGGGAAACAACGGCCCAGTGCGTGGACATGCAGTCATTTACGCTGGAGATCCTGAGTGGCTCTATGCCGCATTCTGGAATGGAACAGATTCCTATATCTTGAAGGGAAGACTTGGGGCTTTTCAGGTCGGTGCAGCAGCCGACCAGAATAGAGAAGGCAATTTGAGAATGATGTGGCATAGTGTTGCCCCATATATTCCAAATGAAAGAGCAACATCAATTTACATTACAAGTGTAAATTCGAGTACAAATCCGGTCTTGTGCATTGGAACACAGACAAATCCATCTGGTGCGCAGGTATTGCCAAGCGTGCATTTTGTCACCTTGCCAAAGCCGGGAAAGACATTGCTTACCGACACGAACATGCTTTTTGATGTTAGTGGGAAAAGCGTTACCATTCCTGACCATGATTGCTTTATATCAAATATTTTTAAAACATTTATGAGAATAACAGTTACAAGCGAAAAAGTAAGCGCATTAAATTATGTAGATGTATACGCAAAAATTGATAACTCGGAATGGCAAAGAATAGGGTCTATTACTTTATCTCCAGTTTCTGAAATATCTTTGCCAAGAAATTATAATGGATATAAGATTGGAATAAAACTTTTATTCTACGGATCAGACAATACGGTTTCTTCTGCAATTACTTCCGTAAGTGTTGACTTTGTGCCGCATATGCCATCGTCAAAGTTTGTTGACTGCGTTGTCTTTGTAGCGCAGGATCAGACAGTTGTGACTGGTAAAAACCAATATTCTGGAATGTCAAGACTCAATATTCTGGAGTTGCTCAAAGATAGCAAGTCGCTGTTCACGGTTGTTGGACCCGAGGGAGTTGAGCGACAGGCTCAGTTTGACAAGCCAACCGGGCTGGTGTGGACTTGGACTGATCAGGCAACTCCAGACGCGCAATCTGGTATTACGGCAAAATTCAGGCTAAACCTCTACGACGATTTTGTGCTACAGGCTGCGGCAGTATATGAAGAGGCCCAGTATACAGAGGGCGTGTTCGTTTCTTATTATGACATGACAGGATAACAACAATGAGTTTTGACAGAGACCTTGGAACCACAGTCCGGAAAGAACATATATTGCAGATCATCAAGGCTTGGGAGGGTGACGAAAGTTACGGCACTCCTGTAGCGATTACTGCGGTAACTTCAAGTACTCAGCCAGCAGTAAAAATCAGGAATAGATACGCGGGTTCCGTGGGACTGCTGGTCAGGAATAGCACTGACACTGGAGATTTGCTTCGGGTCAGCGATTCCGGTGTGGCCTTCTCTTTTGCAGCAGGATCAATCAGCGGGGGCGGAGTGGTATCTCCTAGCGTCAGCCTTGGTGCAGACAGCGACACGGGCTTCTGGCATCCGGGTGGCAACGACAACAATGGCACCATCTCTCTGGCAAGCCAAGGAGCAGAGGTAGAACGCTGGACTCCTACGCTCCATACGATGTACTTGCCTATCTCGCTTGCAAGCCAGACTGCCAACAGCGAGGCAATTGTTGTTGCGCCAGTGCAGGTGGCATCGGGGTCACAGGTTGGGCCAAAGATTATCCTGAGAGCCACAAGCAAGAGCGGATCAACCAACAACCTGAGGGATTTCATGTTCAGGACGAGTACAAGCACGGATGCCGGGGACGGAAAACTGGAGATCCTTACCAGATTAAATAGTGGTTCAGAAACAGTATGTGCATCTTTTGGATCTGACGGATCAGTGGCAACTCCCGGATCTGTGTCAAGACTTGCGTGGTCGTTCTTGCTGTAATGGATACTGATTTCATTGCGTCGCTCGCTGGTCAATCAACCGGTGTGGTGCTTACGTTTGCCGGACTCTATCTTTTCAAGGTAGTTGTCAATGATATCAAGCATGACGTTGAAGACATAAAAAATGCACTTAGCAAGATGATCGAAGTACTGGAAAGGATGGATCGAAGAAATGAACGCGGTAACTAGGAACACCCAGCACAAGACCGTGACTCCAATTGGCAAGCGTAGGGAAATCAAGGGCGTGGTTCTGCATCATACGGGAACGACAAGGGCTGTGGCCTGTAGTTCCAATGGCAGTTGGCATTACATTGTGGATAGAGACGGAACCATCTATGCTGACATTCCAGAGGTGGATATCGCATGGCACACCGCCCGGTGTGATCGCTGGAATCCTGCATGGGTGCAAGACTCGGCACCGTGGTTCAGTGGCAGCGACATCAACACCTGTACCATCGGCATCGAAATCGTGTGTCACCCTGACATTCCCGAAGCCAGCGGCTATGAGTACAAGCAGTTGGTTGCGCTCTATGACCTCTTCGACCATTTCAAGGAGACCTATGGCGAGTTGCACTATGTGGGCCACGGTATGGTTCAGAGTGACCGACGCGTGAGGGAACCAGAAGGATTCGACTGGGAGGGATTCGATGCGGAAGATGGTGCAGGGCATGGCTATCTTTTCTCTCATAATCCATACAAGAGCGTTAAAGTAGAGGAGGAACCTGAAATGAGCATTGAAGAAAAGCAGATTCTAGACGCATGTGCAAGACATGAGATCAAGAGCGCCGAGGAGATTGATCAACTGCTAGGGCGATACGACCTCTTGGCTCAGCAGGTGGAGAGCCTAGAGGGACTGCTCGCCATTGCACAGGCCGAGCGTGATGCCGCCGTGGAAAAGTGCAAGGACTGTGATCCCGCTGTGGTTGGTGGTGCATGATGATGGTGCATGAGGCGAGTATCACTGATTTTGTGGCTGCAATCGTTGCAATCATTGTCATCAGTGCAACCGTCTATCTTGCAATCACCGGAGAGGCTCAGGCGCAGACAGCACTTACTGGTCTTGCAGGTGCTGTTTCGAGTTACTTCTTGACAAGCAAGATAAAGAACGCGCAGACGAACGGGGGTAGTACTACTGCTCCATCGGGGTAGTGCATGAAAAAGACGCGAGTGGTAGCGGAGATATTCGCTGGATTCTGGGGGGCATTTCTTGGGCTGAGGATTATTTTTCTAGTGGCCCGTGCTGTGGGGGTGATAGGTGCATTTGAGACAATTGCCGAATGGGCAGGACATCCAGATGCAATTCACGAATTTGAGGCATGGGCAGATTCGTTACTAATGGTGATAATCAGTTACATGGGATGGCAAGAATGGCAGAAGTAAAGAAGCACCGGGGATTCAAGGAAGTGCAGAAAGAAATCTCCAAGAAGAGCGGCGTGTCAATGGAGGCTGCTGGCGCAATCCTTGCCAGTAGTGCGAGGAACGCCAGCCCGGCAGCAAAGCGAGCAAATCCTGCACTCAAGAAGGTGAAGGGGTAAGGATAATTAAGCATGGCACCAAAGGTTAGCATGAAGGGCGCACCAAAGGGACATAATGGCAAGACTATTTGTCATTGCAGCAAGAAAGGAGCGAAGTAGTGGCCGCAAGCAAAGGCGTGGACAAGAAGGCTCTGGCTGGTGCCTTGAAGAAGGCAGAAGCCAAAGACAAGGTAGACGACAAGAAGATGATTTCTTCCATGATGAAGCGAGGAGGCAAGTAAAATGGCTATGGCGAAGAAGATGCCCAAGGGCATGGAGAAGGAGCCGACTAGCAAGGCTGGCCTGAAGAAGGACATGAAGAAGGACGCTGCCGCCATGAAGGGCATGGGCAAGATGGGGCCGAGCAAGAAGCCCATGATGTACGACTGACTTGACGGCAGCCGGGGGTGGGCTGTATGATCTGCTCACACTTCCAATTGAGGTAGCGGGGAACTGTTTAGAAATAGACCGGGCCGGAAAGACCGCACCTTCTAGCCGGTTGTTAGCGACCTAGCACTGGCGTGCTAGGGTCGAGGGCTATCCACCCAAGCAACTCGGGAGGTCAAGAGCCTGTAGTTCTTGACAATCAGACTGACCCACCAAGGCAAATCTTAAGCCAGCGGTGGGTTTTTCTGTGTCTAGTAGGCATCCCTTACGATCTTCCTGACTTTTTCCAGAATGCCTTTTACCGACTGCCAAGACATGCCAATGCTTTCGCCAATCTCAGCGTAGGTCTCACCATTGCTTCTGCGGATCAAAGTCTCTCGCTGCACTGGAGTGAGCAGTTGCATTGCTATCCTGAGGCGAGCATGAGTCTCGACACGCTCTTCCTCCCGCTCATAGATCATGGCTGGATCGAGGACGCTGCTGTCAAGTTCTGCATTCATCATCACGACCCCGAAGTCTTCAGCGTGATCGAGGTCTGCGTTTTCATTGGTAAGTCCTATTCTGGCCTCAAGCGAATAGGTGTTCTGACTGAGCATCTTGCGGCGCTCGTCCCTGATGAGGTTGCCCGCTATGGTATATATCCAAGCATTGAAATAGAACTTGCCATCTTGTACTGAGTCTATTTTCTTTAACGCTTTGTAGAATGTGTGTTGTATTATATTCTCAGCCATATCCCTATTCCGAACATGATAGATAATATGGCTGAGGAGTTTAGGTCGTATGAGTTCAGACAACAAGCCGAACGCTTCCTTGTCTCCAGCCTTGGCGCGAGATATAAGTTCTTCCATGAGTTACATTCTCCCCGGTAAAAGTTCCTTCCTCATTGCCTTGGCATACGGCAAGATTTCTCAGGAGGGAATTGACATGCTTATTCGAATAGAGCGAAAATGGAGAGGTAAAAATCCAAGATGGGACGGTGTATCCAAGAGATGGCAGTTTGCCAGATACCTTTATCTGACTGGCAGGATAGGCGGATAGGCTGTGGTAGCATAGCCCTATGACGGATTTTGTACATCTCCATACTCATACGGAGTATAGCCTTCTTGACGGCCTGAGTCGGCCCGAAGCAATTGCAAGGAAAGCAAAGGCTTGGGGCCAGCGAGCCGTGGCAATGACGGATCATGGCAACATGCACGGCGCGGTGAGATTCTACGACGCCTGCAAGAAAGAAGGCGTGAAGCCAATCATCGGATGCGAGGTATATACCGCCGAACTTGAGGACACGAGCAATTCGCATCTTGTCCTCTTGGCAATGGATAGCATCGGCTACCGGAACCTCAACACTCTGGTCACGAGGGCTGGTCTTGAGAATTTCCATAGAAGGCCCAGAGTCACGAGGGAGATGCTGGAGACCCATAGTGCTGGGCTGATCTGCATGAGCGGCTGCCTAGCCAGCGAAGTGGCGAAGGCCATTCTCAATGATGACCTCCATAAAGCAGAGCGCACGATGGCTTGGTACAAGGATGTGTTTGGCGACAGGTACTTCGTCGAGGTTCATGATCACGGAATCCCAGACCAGAGGAAGGTACTCAAGCACCTGACTGTACTGGCTACCCGGCTGGGGCTTCCAATCGTGGTGGCACAGGACTCCCACTTCATTGAACCAAGCGACGCCGAGACCCATGAGTTGTTGCTGGCCGTGCAAACCAATGCCAAGTGGAATGATCCTGCGAGGTTCAAGTTCCAAGGCAAGGGGTTTCACTTCGCCTCCAATGAGGAGATGGTCGCTGCCGGGTGGCCCGACGAATGGCTTCTTGAGAGCGTGAACATCTCGGAGATGTGCAACCTAGAGATCACGCTGGGCAAGCAGGTATTCCCTAGGCCAGCGGGCGTGCCAGAGGGAGCCGACGAGGGAGCGTGGCTTTCGGACATATCCATCAGGGGGCTGACCAGAAAGCACGGTTCCATTAGTAATGAGATGCAGGCGAGGCTAGCCCTAGAGATCGACACCATCGTGAGGAATGAGTTCACGAGATACTTCCTGATCGTGGCTGACATCTGCCGGTGGTGCAGGGAATCCGGCATCAGGAGTAGTGCTAGGGGAAGCGTGGGCGGATCGCTGATTGCTTGGGCACTCGACATCTCGCCGGTAGACCCATTGAGATATGACCTGAGTTTCGAACGGTTCCTCAATGATGGCCGCTCACCGGACATCGACCTAGACTTCGAGGATGCTCGGAGGACAGAGGTGCTTGCCTACGTGCAGCGAACCTATGGCGATGACCGCGTGGCCCAGATTGTCACCTTCAGCGAGATCGGTGGCAGGATGGCAATAAGGGATGTGGGCAGGGTTCTCGGGGTAGGCCAAGAGCGGATCGACAGCATTGCCAAGATGATTCCTCTGGGCAAGAACATCGAAGAGGCAATGGACATCAGCCCGATACTGGGCAGCATGAGACTTGAGCCATTCATCAAGAAGGCCATCTCGCTGGAAGGAACCGTAAGGCACTGTGGCAAGCATGCTGCTGGCCTTGTGATCGCCGGGATGCCATTGGTCGAGCGCACCTCTCTTTTGCGGGACAGCAGCGGTGGGATGCCAATGGTGGCACTTGACATGGGAAGTGCCGAGCGGGCAGGGCTTGTCAAGTTCGACATGCTCGGTCTGAAAACCTTGTCTACGGTGAGCCGTGCGCTGGCCTTTATAAAGGAAGGTACCGGCGAAGTGGTCGATATCGACAAGATACCCGAGGACTGCGAGCGAACATGGAAGATGCTGGGCAAAGGCGACAGTGTGGGCGTGTTCCAAGTGGAGAGTCCGGGCATGCGCCGTGTCTTGAGGGACTTGCTGCCAGACCGTATCGAGCATCTTCAGGCAGTGGTGGCTCTCTACAGGCCGGGGCCGATGGGATCAATCCCGACTTACTGCAACAGGCGTCACGGAAGAGAGCAGGTGAAGTATCTGCACTCGGCACTGGAACCTGTGCTACGTGGCACCTATGGGTTACTCGTGTATCAGGAAGCGATCATGCAGATTGCCCAGCGTGTAGCGGGTATGTCCGCATACGAGAGCGACCAGTTCCTTGGGGCAGTGAGAAAGAAGAACCCCGATAAACTCAAGATATATGAGCCTAAGTTTCGCAAGGGACTTGAGCAATCAGGACTCAACGCAAAAGAGATCGACACGCTCTGGAGCGAGATTGTCCCCTTTGCAAACTATGGGTTCAATCAGGCCCATGCAGCAGCCTATGGCCTTCTGGCGTATCAGACTGCTTGGCTCAAGGCAAACTGGGCCAAGGAGTATTTTGCCGCCCTGCTTACTCAGGACAGTGGCGACTCAGGCCGGATGAGCGTGATCTGCTACAACGCGAGGAGCAGTGGCGTGAGGGTGCTTCCCCCTTGTGTCAATGCCAGTGGCGAAGACTTCAGCGCAGGGAAGCATGGGGTCAGGTTTGGTCTTGGCGGGATCAAGAATGTAGGGGTAGCAGCCATCGGGCATATTATCGAGGAAAGGAAATCCGGGCCTTTCCATAGTATCGAGAACTTCATGAGCCGGATTCCAAAGAAGAATGTGAACAAGCGGGCCATCGAGGCACTGGTGAAAAGTGGTGCGATGGATTCCCTTGAGAACAGGAGGAACCTGCTTGAGAAGATAGGGGAGGCCGACCCCGGACTTGCTGGCAGATTGCAATGGGAGAGAGAATTCCTTGGACTTGCTGTCACCGCTGATCCACTGAGTACCTTCGACTTCGTGGCTCTTGGCCGGGACACCATGCTCAATGAAATCGAGGAGCATGTCGCCTTGGGCATGGAGCATCTTGTCACCGTAGGCGGCGAGATAATGAGCAAGAAGGAACTTACTACCAAGACCGGGAAGCCAATGTGCGTTTACACACTGAGGGATGAAAGTGGCAGCCTCTCCGTTACAGCGTTTGATAAAGCACTGAGGACTAGCGAGCATCAAGTCGGCGACATGATCCTGATCCGTGGCACTGCCAATTCTTGGAATGGGGAAGTGAACCTGATCATGAACAGGGCGTGGCTTGCAATCCGCCCAGTCCCCAGTGTATGATTCCCGAACCGGCCCAGCCGGAATAGGCAAGGAGACCAAGATGGCTACAAAGCAAGCGGTCAATGTCCCTGTTGCAGAGAGCGACCCTGAAGAGGGTATCTTTTTCAGCAAGCAGTACAAGAATCCAAAGGGCGAGTTCACGCTCAGGTTGGATTCCTACGAACTGCGAGAGCATGTCAAGTACGGCACTACCATTTCGCTGCGGTTCAAGATTGCGGACGAGGGCGAGTTCATGGGTCAATCCGTGGGACTTACCATCTGGCCGAATCAGAAGACCAACAGGCTTGAGCCGACCTACGGACAGAAGCCCAACAACTTCGCTCGGGTGCAGATGGCACTCATGGGCAGGAAGTTGAAGGACGGTGAGCCGCTCAACTTCAAGAAACTCGTCGAGGATGCAGCAGCAATGCGTGCCTTCGTGCGGGAAGACGTGAAGGAAGACGGGTCACGCTGGCCGAAGATCGACGTGGCAACGATGGAACCAGTCGAAGCCTAAGAGCCTAAGAAGGGGAGAGGCGCGGGGGGAATCGCGCCTCACAGGGATATGGGAAAATTCATGGACGCCGCCTTGTCGGCAATCGACAAGGGCTGGTTTGTGTTTCCTTCTTGCTGGCCTGATTCCGCTGGCAACTGTGCTTGCGGATATCAGCACAAGATAGGCGGCAAGGCACCGCTCAACTCAAGCGGGTTCAACGGTGCCACTCGTGATCTTGACCAGATCGCAATGTGGGACGAGAGATGGCCTCTCGCAAACCTCTCCATCGCCATCGGAACCAGTGGCCTCTTCATCATCGACCTTGATGGTGCAGAGGCCATCGCCGAGGGTACAAGGCTTGGCCTGCCCTCTTCGCTTTGGGTGAAGACCGGCAATGGTCAGCACTGGTACTACCAGAAGCCCAGCGGAATGCCAAAGTTCCGCAGCACCAACAGAGGTGCAAGTGGCAAGATTGACCTCTTGGCAGACGGTGCGCTCATCGTGCCACCGAGCATGCACTACACGGGCAGGCAATACGAGTGGCAGGGGCCAGACATGGCTGAGTTACCGGAGCCACCATCGTGGGCCGTTGAGATGCTCAGGATACAGGCAGAGAAGCCACGTGCCCTTGTAGAGGCGGGCGTGGTGGTTGCCGTCGCTGAGATTGAATCGCCACCAGTGCCCCTGAGCGATGACGGTCTCAAGGTCTGGGAAGGCGAGAGTTATAGCAACGATAGGAGCAGGGCACTCGCCAGCCTTTCGATGCACTTGGCACTTGGTGGCCTGAGAGAAGAGGGAGTGCTTGCTGGCACGCTCAAGGGCTGGGATGCAGCACGCGGGAACTCTTCTCCCAAGGGGCCGAAGTACACGGGCAGGAGAGATGGCGACGCTCGCTATATGGAGATGGCACGCTCGGCACTCATGAGGGTGGCAGAGCGAGACCAGAAGCCAATCATGAGCGGTGGCGCGAAGAGCATCTATGTCGCCCTGAGCGATGAGTATGCCGACCGATATCCCAACGGCATGATGATCGACGACCAGTGGTACGAGTACGCCGGGGGCATCTGGGACAAGATCGACAAGTATCTGGTGGAGTACCGCATACAGCAGATCATGGGCGACAAGATGAAGACCGGCGTGGTGCTTGGGGTGGAGCGTGCACTCAGGGGCAGGTTCTCCAAGACCGCAAAGGTCTGGGACGAATCACCCGATGTGATCGTGTGCCAAAACGGCGCGGTCGATGTGTACACGGGCCAGATATACGACCATTCCCCCGAGTTCATGGCAAAGAAGCAGACCGAGTACTTCTATGATGCCGAAGCGTTTGCTCCCACATGGGAAACGTTTATTGCAGATAGGTTTGCACCAGATGTTGCAGAGTGGCTTCAGGAATTCGCAGGCATATGTCTCACGCGCGACATGAGCCATGAAGTAGCAGTCTGGCTCTACTCGCCACCGGGAGCAGGCAAGAGCACCTTCATTACAGGCATGGAGAAAGCCCTCGGTGCTGCACGTGCTGGCAGGCTTTCGCTTGCTGACATTGCTAGGAATCCAAGGTTTTCGCTCGTGAACATTCCCGGCAAGACCATGCTTGTGGCAGCAGAGCAGCCAAGCACATGGGTTGAGACCAGCGACATCATCAACTCGCTCATCAGCGGGGATACCATTACCGTGGAAGCCAAGCACCAGAACTCCTATGAGGCACGACCCGTGGCGAAGATTCTCTGGGGCATGAACGAATTACCAAGGTTTCAGAGCGCCAACGATGGTATCTTCAGGAGAGTCAAGATTGTCAAGATGCAGGCACTGAAGAAGTTAGACCCGACCATCAAGGAACGTGTTGAGAAGGAGGGAGCCGGGATTCTCAATTGGGCAATGGCAGGACTCCGGCGCTTGATGCTCTCTGGAGAATCGCTGGCATCCAGAACTCCTGAGGCAATCAGGGCCGCGGGGTCTGAATTCAGACGAGGAAACGATGTGGTGGGCACATTCTTCGAGGAGCGCATTGACCTCGGTGAAGAGTATCGGGTGCAGGCTCAGGAACTCTACGACTCCTATTCTGCGTGGTGCATCAGAAATGGCTACCGGAACAAGAGCAGGAATACCGTGGGTGCCGACTGGACGAGGATGGGGCTTGAGCAGAGACAGAGCAAAGGGCGCACGTGGTACAAGGGTGCCAAGTTGAGAGACCTCATGCAAGGAGAGATTGAATGATCAGGGCAATGCTCATTGGCAGGAAAGGTGTGGGCAAGGACACCATCGCAGGGATTATCAAGAAGCGCAGGCCAGAGGTGCAAGTTGGTGGATTTGCCGATGCCTTGAAGTTGGATGTGGCCCGGTTGCTTAATCATTCCGTGAGGGTCACGGGGCTTCGTGGGCCACAGTTGCCGGAGAATGTGCAGGCGCTTGATGCTTATAGGAATCTCCTGAGACCAATCTGGCAATGGTATGGCACTGAGTGGGCACGGGCAAGAGACCCCGAGGTCTGGGTCAGGAGGTTCCATGACTCATCCGGTTTCATTCAGAACATGATCATTACCGACTGCCGGTTCCAGAATGAGGCCGACTATGGCAAGCGCAACGGCTACGTGCTTGTGAGGGTAACTGGCCCGAACTGGCGAGAACCTGCGCCCTTGGGTGAAGACGTACATGCGAGCGAGCAGGAATTGCTTGACATCTCGGCAGCGATCACGATAAGCAACGAGGGGAGCCTTGCAATGCTTACCGAACTTGTACACGGCATGCTCATTCCGTATATCGAAAAAAACTCTTTTGAAGGATCGTGGTAATGCCCAGACCTACACATTGTCAAGGCGATCAGCATCCAATGTTCTGGATAAATGACATCTATGGTGTTTGCACTGGACACCCCAAGACTGTCTGGAAATACAACAAGAACAGGGGGCAGCATGGTGGTTGGGCGATCCAAGGCGAATGGAACGAAGCAGCGGTCGATCTGGCGCAGTTGCTGGTAGAGAAGATGAACGTGGACAATACCCCAACGCCACAGTACGTGTTGCCTGATACTGCACCCATGAGCATCGAACCAATTCCTGAGCATGCAAGGTACATCATGCGTGACTTTTTTTCAAGCAGGGGCATGGGGCAGAGACACGCCTCAGAAGCATTGGAAATAAGTCGTGGTCTTTGGTCTGATATAGTTAGGGGAAGAAGACCCGTGACGCAGAATACATGGATGTGTTTTAGGAGATTGCATGCCTCATCTTAGTTTCAGTCAACTGAGCACACTGCTTGGCTGTCCTGAAAAGCACAGGCGACACTATCTCCTTGGTCATAGGGGAAACAGTAGCGGTGCCATCATCATGGGACAGGCAGCACATGTTGCCCCAGAGATTGCGCTCAAGAGCATTCAGGCCACAGGCATGAAGAGCAAGGATGCTGCGATGACTGGGGTAAAGCACAAGTGGGCTGAGTTGGCTGCGGGGAAGATTGAGTGGGGCGATCTGGAACCAGAGAAGGCACGGGAGACTGCGCTCGGCTTCGGTCTTACCCTGTACGAACAAGCGGTGCCCAACGTTCGGAAAGGCACATTGCATGCGGAGTGGGGATTCAACATTCCCATTCCGGGATGCGAGGGCTGGACATTCAAGGGCAACGTGGATCATATCCGTAGGGATGGCAAGCGTCTCATTGTCGACGACTGGAAGACCACGAGTAGCAAGTGGACACAGAGCAAGGCGGATTCGTCGTTGCAGGTACAAGCGTATTTCTGGGCAATAAACGAATACTTCGGCGAGATGCCAAAAGAGTTCCAGTTCCATATTGTGAATCGGCCCAAGAAGGGCGAGACTGAATTTGGCTACGACGTGCTCAGTACCGATAGGGCTGAAGGGCTTGTAGAAGCATTTGCTGACAGGCTCAGGTATGCGGTGAAAGTAATCGGGTTACATGAGCAGGGCACCCCAAGCGACCAGCGCACCGAGTATGAGTATCACAAGTATTGTGAGTTCAGGAAGGAATGTACACCGTGGGAGAGCGGAACCCTTGGGGACTTGGTGATCCTCTAATATTGTTGCTGTTCGTGGGAGTGGCATTGCTTTCAATTGGCATTATCATTTACGACCTGTGTGTGCTAGGCTCGTGAGAAAGCGAACTGCCAGAGATGGCCCTGCTGAGGATTTGGCAGATGGCAATCATTACAGAAGCACATGGGAAAGAAACATGGCAAGGCTCATGGAGGTTCGAGGAATCGAAACCGCCTATGAGCCTAAACGTTTTTATTTCAGGGACATCCATGAGAGTTACTTGCCCGATTGGCGACTCAAGGGGATTGAGCCTTTTGCTCTCGATGGTCAGATTTATCACGAGATTTACATAGAACTCAAGGGGTACCTCGACAACAAAAGCAAGAGACAGTTAAAGAATATAAGAAGATACTATGCCAAGAAGGGCGTGATGGTCATATTGATTGACTCCGAGCAATATAAGAAACTGGAGCAAGACTTCAGCGAGGGCATAAGCCAATGGGAGTACGAGCGTGAGAGGGATAGCAAGGCGGAACGACCCCACGAGTCCGACGAGTGCACTGGCGCGGAAGCACGAGGAGGAAGTGCTGAGGCACAGGTCGATGGGCCTGAGTTACAGCAAGATAGCGGAGCGAATCGGAACAATAACCAAGGACGGCGCAAGAAAAGCGTTAGTGAGGGCACTGGCGAACAACAAACTGGAAACAACCGAGCGAGTAGGCGAGTACGTGGAAATGCAACTCGAACGGCTCCGGGTGGCCCTTGAAGCGATCATGCCGCGGGTGGAGCAAGGCGAACTCGAAGCCATCGAGACCATGCTGAGGATCGAGACGAGGACAAGCAAACTCTTGGCGCTCGACGCGCCGGAGAAGTGGGCGACTGACGAGAGTGGCAGGAGCATTGCACCGGGCACAGTCATGAATTTCGACACGCTTACAGAGGGGCAACTGGAATCCTTGCGGCTCATAGGCGTCGTGAAGGAGGCTGAAGATGAGAGCACCATCATTGACGTGGATCAGGAATGAAGCCGATAAGGCACTCTCAAGGAAGAACCTCTTGGCTTTTACCGAGAGGACAAAGCCGGGATATCAGGCAGGCAGGATTCACTGGCTCATTGCCCAGACCCTGATGCTTGTGGAACGAGGGGTTCTTGATCGGGTGGCTATCGAGTTACCACCGCGGCACGGGAAAAGCGAGTTGGCATCCATCAGGTTTCCCGCTTGGTATCTGGGTAGGAATCCACAGAAGCAATTCGTGGCTGCGAGTCATACCCAAGACTTGGCCGATGAGTTTTCCACAAAGACTCGGGATGTGGTAAAAAGTACACTCTGGCCTTTTGACAATGTAAAACTTGCAGGGAATGCTTGGGCCGTCCGGCGCTGGAGACTTGATGCTCTGGTAGGTGGCCGATGGACTGATACGGGTGGGGTCTATGTTCCAGTCGGTGTGGGTGGTGGCCTCACAGGCAAGGGAGCCGACATCCTCTCGATTGATGATCCCGTGAAAGACTGGGTACAGGCTGACAGCGAATTGATCAGGGAATCACATTGGTACTGGTACCAGAGTGTGGCTTCTACGAGACTGATGCCCGGAGCCGCTTGTATCATGACGCTTACCAGATGGCATCAGGACGATATCCTCGGCAGGGCACTGAAGATTGCCGAGAACATTGCTGAGTCTGACCAGTGGTTCGAGATCAAGTTGCCAGCACTCTCTGACGGCATCGAGGTGTTTGCCGATTTGCAAGTGCCAGACAAGATATGCGAGCGTGCGGGGATCAAGCAGGAAGAGACCAGAGATTTAAATATGCTATTCGGCAAGTTATGGAGTCTGGCAAATTGAAACTCAAGGTGCTCGTGCATAGCGAAGGGCCAGCACTCGATCCGGTGAGATGGCCCGCTGATGTCATGGAAAGAAGAAAAGCGTCTTCAGTAAATCGTGTATGGAGAAGCCTTTACCAGCAAGACCCTACCGACATCGACGGCAACATCTTCAAGGAAGTCTGGTGGCAGATATACGACACTGTGCCCACGGAGACTGTGCGGACAGGAATATTTATAGACAGTGCATATAAGGCAGGTGTATCCAGTGATTTTTCTGCACTTGCAGTATGGACAAAATGCACGAAGGGAAACATCTATCTGCTCGACGTGAAGAGGGCGCGGGTCGAGTTTCCCGAATTGCTCACGATGGTGAGCCGGATGTTCGAGAAGTGGAAGCACAGGAATCCCGTGGCCGTTGTGGAGGACAGAAGTAGTGGTCAGGCTCTAGTACCGATGCTCAGGAAACAAGGCGTGCCATGTGTCGCATGGAAACATCACTTCAAGGGCTTGAGGGCCACAGCGGGCAAGATCGCAAGGATGGAAGCCGTCACGCCAATGATCGAGCAAGGCAAGGCATGGATACCGAGCAAGGGGGCATGGCGCGAGGACTGGCTACAAGAGCACAGGAGCGTGCCGACTGGGAGCCACGACGATCAGGTGGACACCACCGTGATGGCTGTAGACTTCCTCTTGGGCAACAGCGGCGTGGCTGTTGAGCCTGACAGAATCTTCAGGGACAAGGATGTACCAAGGCCCATCATGAGTGGCGGAAGAGGAAAGATGAAGATGAATGAGGAAGACGCGGAACTAGATCGGTGGCGCGAGTTGGGGCTGGTCTGATGTCTGGGGTATTCCTAACAATGGTTCTGGTGGCATTGCTAGTTCAGGCTGCACGGAGGCCACCCCCGAAGGCATAGGGGGCATGAAGGCACTGGGGGCAGCAGCCTCTGCAATCATCTGAGCATTTGGAACAAGTTTCTTGAAGTCAGTGCCGCCGAGGTTATAGCGGTTGTCTTCCTTCCTGAGCCTGATGCTTTCCCGCGTGAGGTCTACAAGTTCTCCATCAGAGAGTTCCTTCAACTTGTCTTGGGCATCAGGGTCTTCGTATTCTTCCATGCGCTTGATGGCTTCACGTCTTGGGATTCTTCTGCTGCCAGCGGGATCACCAGCGGCATTGTTAACCACCTTCTTCTGATCGACCATGTGCTTTGAGAGTTCGCTCTTTAGCAAATCCAACTCATACGCAAGCCCGGGGTTGGGTGGTGCATTAGGCTTTCTATTAATGCTGCTGTAAATCATATCTCTCTCCTTTGAATTGTTTCGAGCGAGATGCTGTCCGCAAGCAAGGCAAGTGTGAGCGCGGGATTGTTGCGGATCGTGGCAAGCAATGTAGAGGATACCTGCATGATCACGTCGTCCTCGCTCGGCTCAGCGCCAAGTCGCATGCCACCGATCACGTCGTAGCAAGCATGGAACACTTCATGCCAGAGCGTGTTCCTTTGCTGGGATTCACTCTGGCCGGGATGCACGAGAATTGCACCAGAGAAGCAATCGGTAAGACCCGCAATCACCGTGTTTTCCTGAGCGGGGCCACCAATCAGTTCGATCTTGTCCTTGATCTCCTGCTCACTCTGGCCTACTCGCCAAGTGACTGCACCGATCTCAATTTCCGTGACTTGCTTTACTTTCATCTGATCACCGTAATTTCCTGCGACAAGGCTTCGAGTGCGTCCGGGTTGACAAGCAAATCAAGGTCGATGCCCTCACTCTCTGCAAGCGAACGCAATCGGCTCTTGTGCCTTGACACGGGCAGTACACCCGGCACCGCCATAGCGCCTTGTGCCTTGGCGCTTTGTGCCACAAGCGTGCTTACCACCACGATATCGGATATACCGAGAGCAGCGGCAATGGCCCTAATGCGTTTCTCCTTTGCCCTTGCGATCCTCAATGGATAGCCACCGGATTCTGGCAATGTATCGGGCACACCGTTGCGAAGAAAAGACACGCGCCAACTCTTGCCACGGGCTTCTCGTTCTAGAGCAGAAAGCATTTCTTCAGTCATGTCTTAATTGTATCTCAATTATCGGACTCCGCCTTGAAGCGGGGAGTTGGGCGTGCCAGTCTGCTGTGCCGAGCGGGCAGCACCGAGGCCGCCAAAGGGACTCTGCTGCGGCGTGCCACCACCCAGCATCTGCGAGATGGCATCTACGCCACCGGGGCCACCACCAGCCGTGGTTCCGTTTCCGGGAGCAGGAGTACCCGGCGGCGCGATGGCCTGCATGAGACCAGCCATGCCCGGTGCCCCGCCGGGAATTCCACCCTGCTGCGGAGGGATCATGCCGCCGGGCTGGCCCGGAACACTGGGGGCAGCAGCACCGGGGATCAGGCCGCGTGCCGCAAGTTCCTGTTGCAGCGCCTGTGGTGCCATCGCGATTTCTGCTGGCGACATGTTCTGGAGAGCCTGAGCCTTCCTCGCATCCTCTGCCTTCAGACTCATCTCTGCATCGTCGATGGCCTGCTTCGTGAGCCACTGCTGAATCTCTGGCGCGTTCATGAACCGCTGGATCAGGGCAGCCCTTCTGTGGCGCTCAGGGTTCTCAAGGCCAAGCCAGCGCGAGAGAATCCAGTCCTTGTCGATATCGAGCCAGCCATTGGTGGTCGCCTGTGCCAACTGGATGCCGATCTGTGCAGCGGAGGCATCGGCAGAGTCGATCTTCGGGGCGAGTTTCACACGAATCCTTGCGCTTCTTGCATCAGCAGGATCAAGCGATACCCAGCCGCCGACTGAATCAATCGTGCCACCATCGCTCATTTCGTCTACCGCGCGGAAGATCGAGATCGGCCGGTCAATGTATTCGACAATGCCGTGGACAGCCCGCATGGTGTTCTCAATCGAGCGGTTCTTTCTCGTGACAAAGTTCTTGAGTTTTCTCTGTGCCGTCTGGATAATGGTCACGAGTTGGAATCCGCTGTTTGTTGCCGAGGAGTTCCATGCGCTTGGGTCAATCGTGTCCCGGGCCACATAGCGCGTGAGCAGGTCATGAAACTCAAGACCAGCCTTATACGCATTGAGGTCTGGCTGCACGAATGCAAGCCTCTCGCCCGGAGCAAGGGAGAGCACGCGGCCCGGCTCCCAGTCTATTTCACGGGGCGTCATGGTGTCTGGATCGACACCGCCGGGAATCTGACCCGCTGGCCCCCACTCGTGCATGAGTACGAGTTGCCCTCTGCCATAGCGCCGGATTGCTGTCGCGGCTTGGCTGATACTTTCGTCTATTTGCACGAGCACACGAAGACAGTTGTCGAACAGCCCCGAGTACTTGTGTACAAGGGCCGGATCGCTGCCACTGTCGCCGATCACAATCTCAAAGGGGTTTCTTCCAGCGCCATGCTCAAAGGTGTTGAGGATTTCCACGTCGCCCGGCTGCATGTGAAGCACCGCCACCGGCTGGGCCTTCTGCGAATCGGGATCAGAGACCGCAAGATTGGGCGACACCGCATAGGTCATGTACTTCCTGTTCGCGACTGTCATGAATAGCACGAGCGGATCGGAGGCGCTGTTCTTGCTCCCCTTATGACGCTTCACAATCTCGCTGTTTGGGTACGACGCTTCGATCTCGCTGATCGGCCTGTGATACCAGTAGACGACATTGGGGTGACCGTAGAGCCTTGTCCATTCGTCGTCGTCGAACATGGCCTGCGGTGCGGGGCAATGCATCCTGAGGATGGGGTTTGGTGCGTTGTGCGCCCATGAGGAGACACGCGAGAGATAGTTGCCGTCGTTTTCGCCTTCCTCTGGTTCAGGGAAGTTACTCCAGTACTGGCGTGCCCATACGACATAGGAGATGCCACGGCCATACGCGATGGCGTCACCATCCACGAGGGATTGGACATCGTTGCCACCAGCATCCTGATACCAAGCGGCATCCCATTCCTCGACCATTGAAGCAACCTTCTGCTTCTGCGGGCCGAGACCATCAGGAAGGCACTCAAACTTCGGCGACTCCCCGCTGATAATGCCCACGTATTCGCGCATGAGGGTACGTGCAAGGCCAGTCCTCACGATCTCATGGTTGAGGCTGCTCTCTTCACCGTTGGGGCCGGTGGGGTCTATGTCGTTTTGCTGGTAGATGATGTCGCGCACCACAGTGTCGAGGTCACGGCGCTCACGCCAGCGGTTCCATTGACGCCGAAACCAGATTGCAATCCAGTCTTCGGTGTGCTTCGTTGTTCCGGGTATCGTGAATTCTTTTGGCATCACCTATTGAAACGATTTTGGATTTTTGCTGGCAAAGGGAGGTATTTAGATTGGTATCCGGGGTATCGCGCAGTAAGTCTGGCTCGTGTGTATTTTGCATGTGTACTCTTTATCAGAGCAGAATATAGAAATTTTTTTACGCACCTGAGCAGGGGGGATTTTGCATGTGCATACGTTTCCCGAAAATTGTCCTATCCAATTCATGCAAGATGGTGCAAAAAAACAGGGTAGAAACTGCGAGTCAAATGAGTTTTACAGATAAGATTGCCCCAAAACAGTGGGTATGGTTCATAACGGCATCGGCATCCGGTACTTGAGACCGACCCGAGAACGGACAACCACAATGGCAGCGATCACCTGCAAGAGCCTGAGCGAGCGGATGGACAACTTCGAGTCGAGGATCAAGGCACTCGAAACCCGCGCAGTCGCAGCACCCGCAGTCAAGGCCACGCCCGTAGCGAAGACCACTCCAGTTGCAGTCGTCGTTGAGAAGACCTATGACACCACCCCGGCCGCGCTCAAGGGTGCCTACCGCAAGGGAGACATCGTCACTGTTCCGGCCAGTAGCGTTCGCTGTGTCAACGGCAACGTCGTGGTGGCAGAGACCTATCGCGGGGTCGTCACTGGGGTGGGTAGCACGCCCGCCAAGAACATGGCGAAGGCACCCGAGGGTTCGCAGGGGTTCACGGATGCCATCACCATCGCTGGTTCTGGCAAGACTGCCGCGGTCGTGTACATCTGGGCGGGCACGGCCACGGTGAAGGTTGTCGGACGGTTCGTACCGCCGGTAGCCACCGTAGCCTAGTCCACCCTGCACACACACTCGCCTCTCGTACCCTTCGGGGTGCGAGAGGTTTTTTTGTGTCTACCGTCACATCTGCTTGCAGTGGGCGGCACGCTCAGACACATGCTCATGGGAGACTCCAATGCTCAACCACAACGCCAACGGTGCAACGCTCAACGAGGACGAGTGCGGGTGCCAGACCGGCTGCAACGACTGCGCTCAGGATGCGGTAGCCCGTGCGGCTGATGAGGCTGCTGCCATCGACAACATGTGCCAGCCTGCAAAGCACATCGACGCACGTTATGAGAACCTCAATCTCGTGATCCGCGATCTCGAAGCGGCCATCGCACGCCGCAATACCGAACTCGTGGAGAAGCGCATGTTGCTCACCTACCAGAGCAACATGCACTTCGACGCCATCGCACGTGCTGAGAGTCTCCAGATGAGCATTGACACGCTCGAAGATCGCATCCATGGGTACGAGCGTGACATGTCAGGTACCGTGAAGGAACTTGAGGATGCACGTGACTCAAACGCACGGAAGGACGAGGACATCGCAGAGTTGCAGTCTTCGCTCGTGATGATGACCGAGATGGCATCCGAAGCAGCCAAGGATGCGGACAAGCACTTGAACATTGGCGCAGAACTGAGCGATCTGCTCAACGATTCGGGCAAGCGAGAGGATCGCATGCACGAGACCCTGATGGGGATTCGTGCACTCGCAGAGAGCAACAGTCTCACGGACAACGAGAAGGTTGCGTTGATCCTTCGACTGGCATAGCACACACTGCACTAGCCCCTCGCCTCTCGTACCCTTCGGGGTGCGAGAGGTTTTTTTGTGTCCACCGTTACATCCGCTTCGGCAGTGAACGGCACGCTACGGACACACGGAAGGAGTTTCTCACTCATGAGAACGCTCATCACCGTACCAGCCACTCGCGAGGGTAAGATCCTCGCAAACGCACTTGGCCGACTGGCAATCATTCGCCCCGTCGCTTGTGAGGACGACAACTACGGACATGTGGAGGGCGACAACGCTCGCCAGATCGTTCGTGCGTTGCGCTTGAGTTTCGCCGAGATTGTCTGGTCTGTCGAACCCAGCAAGTAACCACACACGAAGGGGAATGACAATGCAGAACTACACCATCATCGCAGAGCAGACAAACCATCGCGTCAACGATGTCCTTCGCCCCGGCCACTCAAGCATCACGTACACCATCATTCGCGAAGGGAGTTCTCCTGTGAAGGGGTTCTCCACCGCCGAGAGCGCGGAGATGGCAGTCGCCCGCATGAGGCGAGAGTACGCCGAAGCCATCGCGTACATGAACCGTAATCGCTGATACGGTTCGGCACACACTCGCCCCACGTGCCTTCGGGTGCGTGGGGTTTTTTCGTCTCTGCCGCCGAAGGAAACACACACATGTACGGCACGCCAAGGATTGCTGTTCCACGGCCGCTCATAGGACACGACATCATGACGGTGGTCGTGTGCGAGAACGAAACTCTCGCTCAGAGCATCGCAGATAGGTGTGCGATGAGCGACCCACTACTCAACATCATCGTGGGTGTGGGTGCAGAAAACAGCGTGTCGGTTGGTGGTCACATGGGTGACTTGCCCAACGCGGCCAGTGCACTAGCGAACCGACTGACACTGACATTCAACCAGACGTGGAGGGTAGAACCATGGGCATGAGGCAGACACCTTGGTCACCATCGTGGGCGAATACGCGATGGCTGATGGGTAGGTCAATGGACACCATCGCTTACGGGGACGTGAGTGGTGTAGTGGATGGCAAGTGGGCGAAGATGAACTGGTCGATCACGTTCGCGAGGATTGACGGCATGATCACGCCACTCATGCGAGTGGATGGTGCCGACTGGCCGGTTGGCACGTACCCCACGATGCACGATGCGCTAGCCCATGCGTGGGACGTGCTGGAGTGCGCGACCGGGAAGGGGGTGTGAAGCGCATGGCGTGAGGGACGGGGGATTTTGGTTTGGTATGGCTCATCACGAAAGAAGGAGACACAGATGCCGTACAAGAGTGTGCTCAACGACGCGAAACTCATCAGTTCAATCGCTACGATGCGTGATGCCTTGCAAGATGATCATCGCAGAAGCATGAACAACATATGCGAGATGCTTGAACTGTCGGAAACATCCACCATTCCACACAACATGCGAGAGACACTTCAACGCCAGATCGCTTTCGCATCCAGTGCAAACGAGGTGATTGGCGCGAAGGTTGAGACGCTGATCCTGATCTCACGTCTCATCGCACAGTTCACCAAGTACGAGTACGTGAAGGAGGAGGTGACCGAAGAGGCAGACTAGCACACATGGGCTACGGGCCTGTTGCCTGTAGCCCACACACACACGAAAGGAAACGGGAATGACCAACTTGCTAAAGAGCATCGCACAGCAGGCAACGGATGTGGTTTTCCAGTACGTAAGCGCGTCGTGGCCGTCGAAGTTCCATGTGCCCATAGGGCAGGGGACGTTCGACGACGATCTCTTGGCGAACAACATCACCGCACCCGAATGGCACCAGACCGACGAGGTCGCGCTTCTAGAGTGGAGTGTGATCACGTTCATGAATGCCGCAGAGGACGACGCAGACGGGACTGATAGGCTCGACGGCCTCTTTGGCACGAAGAAGCAAGGGCTGCCGGAGATGGAGCGCGGGCTACTGAAACTGCTCTGGCCGCTCATCGACCATCGCGAGGTCGCCGTTCGGTACTTGGAGGAGTACAAGGAGCGATACGCACGAGAGTTGCGTATGAATGGCGGTGCTCTTGGCGAGTATGCAACCAAGGTGATAGCCGAGGCTGTGGTGAGGGAGCACGCATACGAGAAAGCAAGGGCGGAGGTAAGCGCGAAGGCAAAGCAGTTCGTGGAGATCGAGCGCATCAAGCACAACCTGAAGGGAGCAAACTGATGGCGGACATGAAGAACACTGACACGCTCAAGGCACTGTTCGATCACATGTTTGCGCTCGGCTACAAGGCCGAGAGCGACATGTACACGCGGAATGGGGAGGGGGAAGTGGAGAAGTACTCGGACACGAACGAATATGGTAGTTGGTACGGGAAGGACTCCAACTACGAGGAGTTCTTCTCGCGCATGGTGATCAATGCCCCGGCCAAGTTCGAGGTGCGCTTCTACGAGCCGGGAGCATACGCGGCACTCAACGTCTCTGACCAGATTCTCCAAGTCGTAGTGCCGGTCTACTGTGCGGAGGCTCACAAGGTAACCGACACCTCATGGGCCACGTGTGAACGTCAGATCGACATGCTGACCACTACATTCTGGCACGACTGCGAAGGCGACGTGATTCGCGAGTGGTTTGAGAACAACAACGTGTTTGCGATCAAGAGTTTCGACGAGACTGTGGTCCGGAAGCGCACGAGCGAGTACGAAGACCTCAACTACATGGCCGCGAGGCTCAACGCGATGGTCGGCATATTGCTTAGCAGCATCGCCGACCACAAGGACATCGCTTCGTATCCGCAGTGCTTCAACGAGACCTTGCGTGTGTCTAGGCTACTGGGCAAGTTGCAAGGTGCCGTGCTGCCACGCGTAAAGGGCGTGCTGGTCAACAAGCACGCCGTTGATTACGGATGGAGGGACTAATGCCAGAGTTGCTGCGCTGCGAGCACATGATTCAAGCACATCACAAACGTCTAATCGGCGACTTCGATCCCGTGAGATGGGAAAGGCACAAGAACGAAGACCCTAGCGCGAATGGCGGCAGAGGCTGGTACCAGTACGCCGTGATCGTGTGCAGCACCGAGGGCTGTGAGCACGAGAGCCAAGTGGCACCACACTGGTTCGAACCAGACCTCACTACGCTCATGGAGTGGGATGAGGAAGGAGGTTGCGAGACGCTCGATGGCTGTTGGGTAGAACCCGATGGCCGTTGCGAGCATGGGTTCCCTTCGTGGCTCAGGTGGAAAGGATACATCTAGCATGATAAACCAAACGGGACTGATCATCGACCTCTTGTTCACCATACTGATCATGCAAATATTCATTGGCGCATGGCTACTGTGGCAGATCGACAATGTAAGGGCAAAGATAGAGCGGACTGATCGTAGGATCAAGAACTACTTCGGAGGTGCAGAATGAAAAGCGAGTTTCTCATCCAGCGCAACGGCAAAATCTTTGTGCTCTATGCGGGGTTGCTTGACCTCGCACATGAGCGTGGGCTTAGGGACATTCGTGTGGAGTTGGTGCAGGCTCCAAGCGCAGAGAACTCCTTCGTTGCTATTGCGAAAGCCATCGTGACCGTCGCTCATAATGACACGTTCGCTATCTTCGAGGAGATCGGTGATGCATCGGCTGCGAACACTAGCAAGGCGATTGCACCACACATCATACGAATGGCTGCCACTCGTGCTAAGGCTAGGGCTTTGCGTGACGCAATGAACATCGGGGTCACTGCCCTCGAAGAACTCAAGGGCGATGGCGAGAGTGCGCCAGAGATCAGTGACGACACGCCGTTCGAAGACGATGCGCTCAGGGATGCACCTCGTGCATCTAGTGGACGGGAAGCAACTGAGAAACAGATTGCATACCTGACTACGCTTTGCACCAAGGCAAAGACCACGCCTAGTGCGATGGGCTTCGATGGCACGATGGACAGTGCAAGCGCGCTTATCGAGTCACTCAAGGGCACAGGTACCAGCACATGGAAGCGGGGATAGGCATGGAAACCCAGAACGTACTCTCACTCGTGAAGAAAGCCATCATGGAAGAGATCAACTACGCACGGGATATGTCTCGTGATGCCAACGAAAGGAGTCGTAACGCAAAAGATGAGGCCGTTGCACGCGAACTGGCGAGTGGTGCAAGGGATCACACGAAGACCATCGCAGGTCTTAGGCGTGCACTAGAGTTGGTAGAAGATGTTAGCACGAATAATGAGAAGGAAGAGAACAATGACTAACATGACACCATACGAGTTTGAGAAGATGAACCGGCTTCATGGTCAGCATGTCGATCAGACTGTCGAAGAGGCCACCCGGCTTCTCCTGCAACTCATCGGTAACGTCGACGAAGATATCTCGTCGGACGAGATGACTAGGCACCTCAAGGACGCACTGAATGATGCCAAGCAGTTCCTTGGCATTGAGGAGGGCGACGAGGAAGACACGGATGACGACGTTAGCACAAACGAGGTGAAGCAATGAGGTTTTTCGTGCGAGAGATCGAGATCGACAACGATGGCGATGAGGAAAGTAATCAAATAGCGCAAGCAATATTCGATCAGGAGTTGCTAGTTGATGTGCCAGATTTATTCGTGGAGTACAACGACGGTGGCAACGCGGCTCTCACACCAAGTGTGATGGATTACGTGCTCAATGAGGCAAGTGATATCACTGGATGGTGTATTGTCTCATGCACGATAGAGGAGCACACGAATGACGACGGTTACCCTACGCAATGACATGCTCTGGAAGCACGGCAAGATCGTGGTGCCGGGATACTTCACATCATGGGGCACGTTCACTAGCAAGTTGCCCACAAGTAGTTGGGGCATTCCTGCACTGGGTGCTGCTGGGATTCATACCTGTCCAAGTGCGACGTTTACCGAGAGGCAACTTAGCCCCGCGCTAAAGAAACCCAACGACAAGGGCACCATGTTCATTTGCACGTGGTGTTATCCCAGAGCCAAGTCCTCGCGCTACAAGATGCCCAATGCCAAGCAAGCAGGGATCAATCGCTTGCTCTACACACAGGAGTGCATAGAGAATGGCAACGAGCAAGACTGGATCGACTATCAGGTTGGCTATGTACGGCATGCAACCAAAGCCAACTCGCACTTCAGAATCCATGACCAAGGTGACTTCTATCGCACAGAGTATGTGCAGATGTGGATCGAAGTCGCCAAAGCCCTGCCGGAAGTTGACTTCTGGGCAGCCACAAGGGCATGGCACTTGCGAGAGGACGGCGACCCAGTAGCACACGAGGCAATCTTGGAACTCTTGAAGGACTTCCATGCACTCAGGAATGTGCAGGTGAAGCCATCTGCACTGGCTTTCATCACAGGAGAGGAGGCAGAGTTGATCCCCGGCGTGCACTTGCCGCCAGTAGTGCCGGGTCTGGGCGGCGGTACAGGTGCGGTGCTCAAGGGAGTGCCGTTGCCAAAGGGCATCTACATGTGTCCGAGTCACTCGCAGAAAGGAAAATGTCTTGGCAAACAACACGGAGGCGTGGATTGCACAGCATGTTGGGGCAATGCCAGAGTGGCTTACGAAAGCACTGGACAGTTGCTTGGACGAAGAACCCGCAGAGCCGCTGCTTCCTGACGCTGTCACGCCAGAGATGATTGACCTTGCGCTTGAGGCCAATCAGGAAACGTATGACCTGTGCATGGAGGTGTGGGAAGACATCAAGAGTGATCCGGTAGCAGGTGCCGTGCGTGTGGTGGAGTGGGATGCCATAAGCATGCACTGGCAGAAGTTGCGAAAGGTACTGTTTGCCTTAGCACGGAAGAACAGGCGTCAAGCACGAAAGGAAACCGAAAATGTTTGGTCGTAACTTGCTCTCACGTTTGCTTCTCATTAGCGGCCTCAAGCGTGAGTTCGAGGAAATGCTAGAGGGCTATACCTACAACACCATCAAGGCCATCAATACCGCCGCGCAAGATATCGTCAGCACGAAGATGGCCGAGAGCAACTTCGTGACCACGCACGAACTGGAACTCGTGAGTGATAGCATCGTGCGCGATGTAACCTCAAGCACCATTGTCACGTGCACCAAGATCGCCGTGGATGACATCTCGGATGACATGAGCAGGGCACTGGATAAGATCAAGGCCATCACTGTCACGATGGATGGCATAGCGCGAACTGTGGACGCCATCGAGGGCACGGTCGATGACATCCAGAGTAACGTGGAAAACATCGACGGCAATAGCAATACCGAGAGTCTGCTTGAAGAGATTCAGGAAACACTCGTGGAGATCAAGAGTCTGTTTGCCGATAGCGCACGTGGCTACAGTGCAGAAAGGAAACTCGACACGATCCTCACACGGTTGCATGGTATCGACGAGAAGATCGACAGCAATCATGCGGAACTCTACAATGCTCTCGTTGGTGGTTTGCGGGTTGTGTACGATCCAATGCTTGCAGTAAACGCGAAGAAGGAACGCGACCAAGACTTGCTTCGGCATCTGCGGGAAGCGGGAATCATGCAGGAGGATGCAAATGTCTGAGGGCTACAACGGCTGGCGCAGTTACGAGACGTGGCTTATCGGGGTGGAGATCGGCCCCGATGTTTTCAAGGACGACATGGAAACCATCTGGCGTAAGGAATGCGACCAGCACGAAGATGAACATGGGCATCTTATAGCATGTGTGTGGGCATTCAGGGACGAACTCAGGGAGAGAGTGCACGAGATAGCAGACTGGGGTCTCACGGCAGGTGGCGATCAGACAATAGCACGGTCTCTTGTGTATGGTGCACTCAGGGAAGTGGACTGGCACGAACTTTCAAGCGCGTGGTTCGACGGATTTCGTGACGAGTTCGAGGAATCTTGGCCTGCACTTGCAAAGAAAGAAGAGGATGCAGTATAGTTCTAGTGAGCAAGTGCTCACATACAATAGGGCAAAGGAGGCAGATCATGGTTGTTAAGCGTGCCAAGGTATGGCATACCACGAGCGCAGAGTTTATTACCGTACCCAAGTTAGCCAAGATGATGGGCATGCCGTATGCAACGGCCCTCAAGTTGGCGAACAGCGGGCAGGTTCCGGGCGGTGTCAAGTTGGGCACGAAGCGTCTGCTGTTCAGGCGCGTGGTTGTTGAGGCTTGGCTGAAGGGAACCACCATCGGCTGATTGCAGCAGGTGGCTGTTCATGTGCCCCTTTGTGTGAAAACACAGAGGGGTTTTCTTTTGTGCAGAGGAGATGTGGCATGCTAACCCTACTCGAAACGGCCCAACGCATACATGAAGGCTTGGCATTCCTTCAAGCACGGGACTCCGACCGCGCTTCCAAAGAGAACATGATGGGTTTTTCAGGCGGGCATACTGGGATCGGCCATGATCTTGCAAACCTTGGCTACATGCGATGGACTCACAAGCAGTTCAGGGCCGCGTACAACGTGGCCCGTGTGTACAAGAACACACAACTCGTATGGATTCCGTGGCAACTCCTGAGCGTGCCTTCCGATAGCACGCAAGAGGAATGGGCAAGGGCTACTGCGCCTAGTGCAAGACCGCGTGTTGCACGGATCAGCGCAATGCACGACAAAATCCTTGTGCATTTCTCCTATAGCGCAGACATGATTGCCTTGCTCAAGGAACATGGTGCGCGATATGAACCGACCATGACATCGAAAGCAGAGAGCGTGTGGAGTCTCGGCAAGGGAAGCCAAGCCGCCAAGTGCGTGGAGGTGCTGTGCGCCACACGAGATTTCGTGGCTGATGCCGAGGTGACTGGCGTGCTAGAGCGATTGTTTGCTTACTTCAAAACCCCTGTGCCTGTACAGGAACCCAAGCCCAAGTGGGATGGCGTGGTACCGGGGTTCACAGGTACCTTGCGACCCTTCCAGCGCACGGGTGTGGAGTGGCTGACCGAGAAGCAACGGAGCATCCTTGCCGATGACATGGGCACGGGCAAGACCCTGCAATCACTAGCCGCCGTGCACGTAGCAGATCAGTGGCCCTTACTGGTGGTATGTCCCGCGATTGTGAAGATCAACTGGCTCAAGGAAGCACGCATGTGGTTTCCGAATCTCAGGATCACGAGCATTGGCGACAAGAAACCCGTGCGCTTTGCCATCGGCAAGGAGCGGCACGAGATACCGAGCAACGACCCGGATGCCCAGATGACCGTGATCAACTACGACATCCTTGGCAAGCACATGAAGGGGTTGTTGGCACGTGGGTTCAAGAGCATCATCTGCGATGAGGCCCATTACCTAAAGACTCCAGACACACAGCGCACCAAGGGGGTGAGGTTTTTAGCCACTGGCTGGGACACGAAGACCAAGACTCTTGTGCATGACGGCATTCCCATGCGGATGCTGCTTACCGGCACGCCAGTACTCAACCGGCCCATCGAACTCGTGAGCATCCTTGGCATTGCCGGTGCGCTTGGGAGTTTCGGTGGCTTCAAGGGCTTCACGAACAGGTACTGTGCCCCCGTGCACAACGGGTTTGCAATGGACTACGGCGGTGCAGCCAACCTCTTGGAACTCAACTCAAGGCTCAGGAATGAGGTGATGCTACGGCGCACGAAAGCAGAAGTGCTTCCCGATCTGCCAGAGAAGACACGCACGATAGTACCCGTGGAGATATCGAATGCAGTGGAGTACAGGAAAGCCGAGCGTGCAGTAGCACAGTGGATTGCCAAGCAGGTGATCAGCGACAAGGGTTGGCTAGCCGAGCAAAGGGCACTCTCACGAGGGGCCGTGAACCCTGAGGCGTGGCTTGATGACACGATAGCCAAGAAGTACAAGCAAGCCACGGACACCGTGCTCAGGGCAGAAGAACTCGTGAAGTATTCCGCGCTCAAGAAACTCGCCGCCATTGGCAAGCGGGAAGCCATCAACGCATGGATCGAGAACTTTCTTGAGGATGGCTGCAAGAAACTCGTGGTGTTCGCCCATCACACGGAGGTTGTTGGACTGATCGCCAACGACTGGGATGCCCTCAAGATCACGGGTGCAACCTCGATGCAGGACAGGCAAGATGCCGTAGACAAGTTCCAGAACGATCCTTCTAGGCGCATCATCGTGTGCAACATCAGGGCCGGTGGTGTAGGCATCACCCTTACCGCCGCGAGTGATGTGCTCTTCGCGGAACAGGACTGGAACCCCGGCACTCATGATCAGGCAGAGGATCGTGTGAACCGGATCGGCCAGCGCAATGCATGTACTGCTTGGTACATGATCGGCACGGACACCATCGACGAGGACATCGCTGCACTGATCGACAAGAAAAGGCGCGTGGTAAACGCCGCCACTGATGGCAAGCATGCAGACGAAGACGAGGACGTGATGGCCTCTGTGACCAGTGGCATCGTGAGAAGGAGTGAGTGATGATGTTGCCCGCAATCATCAGCAGCGTGAAAGGACTGGTACGCGAAAGGATACGGGCCATAGGCGCGGAATACAGCGACTGGATTATCGAGGAGACAGACAACGGTATCCATGTGTCGTGCACCGTGCACGAGGAGATTGTCCGCAGCAATAACCCGTATGAGAAGCCCGAGTATGTGCAGTACTGGATCGACTTCTCGATTCCAAAGCACGAGCCGGTGTTGCTTGCGGATGCAATCGAAGAGATCGACGAGGAGATAAAGTACAAGCGGAGTGAATACGTGTGAACTGGCGGAGAGGATTGCTTACTCTTGGCTACATGCTAGGCAGTGTTTTTGTGCTAGTGCGGAAAGGAATCAAGCGATGGACAAGCCTGAAGAGTTCTTGACCTACGATCTTTCACGTGTGCAGATCGGCGCAGCAACCCAGTTGCCAGTCACCTATGGCGACGTGAAGTGGTGGAAGTGGTACTACCCAAACAACTTCACTCGCACGATGGTGGACATGGTGGGGCTGGGCTACGACGTGATGGTGGACAAGAACAAGAACGGCGACTACGCACATGGCTTTGCGTATAGGGGCCGGGATGTCATGCAGATATTCAAGACTGCACTCGCACGGCACTTCGAGGTCGACGATGGCGAGTGGATCATCTCGTTTGACAACGGCGAGCCTCATAAGCACTACATCGTGATGAGCATTGACGCACCCAACTCCGAGGACTGGGTGATGGATGGCTGTGCATGCGATACTAATCCTTGGTGGAAACTGGCGGAGAAGTACGAGAAGTTGTACAGCGAACCGAACCAGAACCCCACGTAGATGCAGAGGGTGCCCTAGCGCACAGGTGCTAGGGCACCAAGGAGAACATGATGCTTTCAGACGGGGAGATCAGGGCAGCAATGGCACGAGAAGATATTGGCATCACGCCTTTCTTCGACTCGTGCCTACAGCCCGCATCGTATGAGGTTCATCTCGACAAGGAGATCATGGTGCGGGGCGAGAAGGTAATCATCCCTAGCGTGAAGCACAAGGATGTTGCAAACCCTTGGACGCTGGTGCCGGGACAGTTTGTCTTGGCATCCACGCACGAGTGGATTGCACTGAGCAAGATGATCGCCTCTCGTGTGGAGGGCAAGAGCAGCCACGGCAGGAAGGGGCTAAGCGTGCATTGCACCGCGGGCTTCATCGACCCCGGCTTTCGCGGGAATATCACACTCGAACTCTACAACCAGAGCGACGAGCCTATCGCGCTCTGGGCTGGCACGCGCATTGCTCAACTTTGTTTTTTTCAAACCAAAGGTGCCGAGCGACCGTATGGCTCATCAGGACTTGGCAGCAAGTACCAAGAGCAGAAGGGTGTGACTGGCTCTCGGGTGAGTACAAGTGGCGAAATCAATGGTACTGGGTAGGCAACATTAGGTCTGGGGTAGGCTACTTTGGCCCTCGGGGTAGGCTACTTTTGGGCGGTTAACAGATAGAGGGTAGGCTAGGTAGGCTACTTTTCCATAAAATAGTCCTCATAGTAGAGTTGGTCGGATTGCATGTATATTCCGACCAGCAAGAGAAAAATACGCCTTAAGTAGGAAAGTAGCCTACTTGCCTACCCTGCCTACCCCACTCAGCGGTCGAGAGGAAGAGGTTTCATGAACAGCGAGAACTTTGACAAGTGGCTTGAGGATCAGTTCGCCGATGACGAAGAGTACACCGACCTAGAAGAACATGTGCATGCTCTTCAAGCAAGGATCATATTGCTTGAGAAGACACAGACGGAACTGATCTTGGCGCTACGGGAAGTGATGAGCGCACACATCTCACTGATGCAGGAGGTACGAGGCATTGACCCAAGGAATAACTGACCGCGATTTTGTCTTTACCAATAGCAAGGTATGGCTCGTCAGGGTGACACGAGACAATACGTTTGTCCTTGTTGACCGTTTCGGAATTGAATTTCCAGAAGGCCGAGGCATGGAAGACATGGGATACGGGATCATGTGGGAGTCAGCAGACATCGAGCAATGCGAGGACGAGGAACTGAAACTCGACCTCATGTGGATGAGAGACACTGTGGTATAATGGAAGCGTGGCACCTGTAGTGTCATACCCTTCCCCTTGCGTCGGCTCAGCCGTCCAGTTTCCCCCAACTGGGCGGCACTTTTTTGCCCCGATAGTTCAGCGGATAGAACAACGACCTTCTAAGTCGTGCGTCGCAGGTTCAATTCCTGCTCGGGGCACCATCACATTCGTTTCTATTTAAAGAAGCGTGTGAGGTGAATCAGTATGCCAAGCGGAAAGAGTATCAAGAGTTGGTCGATTGTCAGTCCAGCAGAGGAACTGAACAAGGGAAGCAGCAGTGGCGCGGTGCCACCAGCATTCCAGCAACAGCAGCCTATTGTTGCGCCACCGGCTCCGGTTGATTTCAGCCAAGGTGTTCAGACCCCAGATATCACGCCCTCGCAGCCATTGACCTCTGTGCCACAGTGGGCACAAGGATCACAGGCAGAGCAGAATCTTGGCGGCATTGGCGCACCACTCTCCATGCCTCTTCCACCCGCTGTTGCAGGACAGCCACAGTCGCTGAGCATGGGGGCCGATAACCAATGGGCAGGTGGCGCACAAGCCCAGCAAATGTTTGCTGACAGGCTTCGGCAAGATCAATTGGCTGCACAGCAAGAGCAGCAAGACGCGATTGCAGCATACAAGGCCAATCAGGATCAAGGCTTCCTAGCCACAGCAGGCAGGAACTTTGTGAGTGGCGCAATAGGAAGCGCAGCAGCACCACTCACCACGCTCACGGAAAAGGCGGGCACTGCTCTTGGCAACAAGAACATGCTACAGAGGGCGAGCGATCTCAGGTCTGCTGGCACTGGGCTAGGCCAGATGCTTGGCGATGCATACGAGTACCCTGAAGCAACCTCTTGGGAAAAGATTACCGACCCGAAGTGGTACGCAACGGTAGGCGCACAGACAATGGGCAGTGGCGCTGGGTCAATGGCTATTAGTGCAGCCGCCGCGGTGCCTGTTTCAATTCTTGCTGAAGTGCTTGCTCCAGTTGCCCTTGCATATGGTGTTTCAGAAGCAGTCGTTGGAATCGGCATTGCATTCACTAGGTTTGCTGGCAGTGCTGGTACTGATGCATTGCTTGAAATGGGAAGTGCATACAACGACGCCAGAGTTGCTGGAAAATCCATAGAGCAGGCGAATGAAATAGCAAATCAAGTTGGTGTAGATAACTTGAAACTTAGCGTGCTGCTTGAAGGAGCCAGCGTTAAGCCACTCAAGAAACTTGCAGGACTTGTGCTTGAAACTGGAGCAGCAAAAAGAATTGCAGCAAGTGCGCCAGTAAGAAGTGCAGTTGAAAGTCAATTGCTCAAGAGCGGAATATCCCAGAAGTTTCTCAAGGCTGGACATGCGCTCTCTGACACTGCACTGGAGGCTGGAGAAGAGTTTTTCCAAGAGCGACAGCAGGGGGAAATCCAGAAGGCAGCAGAGCAGAACAGGCCGTGGGACTTGGTGCGTGGTGCGACAAGCAGCGAATACAACGACGATGGCCTTGGCGCTGTGCTCATGGTGCTCGGTGGAAAGATTGTTGGTGGTGGTTTCTCAGCGACCGGGAGACTTGGCGCAAGAAACAAAGCGCAAGCAATCGGCACAGAATTGGCAGGCGGGGCAGGAGGAGGAAACGCAGACGAAGAAAACCAGATAGCACCAGAAGTGGTGCCATCAAGAACAGAGTTGGGAGGAGCAGCAGCAGAGGCGGAAGCGGCCCTGAAAGCAGAGACTGATAGGGAGGAGGCTGCTAGGCTTTATAATCTTAGGAGTAATGCTGCTGGTATGCAGCAAGAAAGTCCAGTAAAAAACGACTGGACTGGTGTTCTTTCTACTGCAGTAGCAATCAAGGCAGAGAAACTTGGACTTACACCAGCAGACTTTGAAGGAAAGAAACCAGAATCAGGACGATTCTGGGCTGCTTCTGATCTTGAAAGAATTGCACAAGAAAAAGCGACTAGTGACCCTGCTGGTACCGCCCCTGCTGAGAGTGCTGGTGCTGCCGAGGAAGCCGCACGCAAGGCTGCCGAGGAAGCCTCACGCCAACTTGCCGAAGAGGCCCGTGCTGGTACCGCCCCTGCTGAGAGTGCTGGTACCGCCCGTGCTGGTGAAACTATTAGTTCCCGTGCTGTTGCTGGCGCTAGTGCTGGTATCCGTCTCCCTGCCCCCGCCCCTCGCGAATGGGTACCGCCTGAAGCATGGAAAGGTATTCTTTCTATTGCAAATGGAAAGAGAGCAACCCAACTTGGCCTTTCGCCAGCAGACTTTGAAGGAAAGAAACCGAGCAAAGGAAAGTTTTGGACTACTGCTGAAATTGACGCAATGGGTTTTGAAAAAACTGGCCTTTCAATAGAACCACCAAGGCCTTCTGAGTTGAGTCTTCAATTACAAGAAGAGGAAAGACTCAGAGAACTAAAAAAAGGTGCTGATGAAAGATTCTGGGAAGATGACTTGTTTAACTTATTTGAAAACGTAACTATTTTTGATACAAAGTTTACAACTGGTCGAGCAGGAAAACTGTTTTGGGCAATGGATGTTTCGTCAATAATTGACAAGACTGACGTTGAAGCAATGATAACTGAACTTATAAACTTTCAAGACCATTTAGCAGAAGGTTTTTATAAGTTACATGGTGATACGCCAACAAGAATAACCTATGTAAACGACCGTAATTATATAAAAGCAGATTTAATTCTAGAAAGAAAGAGGCAAGAACTCATACAGAAAAGAGATGCTCTGGATGGGCGCAAGAAGGATCGCCCTGCTGAGGGTGCTGCTGAGGGTGCTGCTGAGGGTGCTGGTGCTGGTACCGCCCCTGCTGAGAGTGCTGGTGCTGGTACCACTGCGCCCGCTGGTGGTGGTGGTGGTGGTACTCCTCCTACTGGTAATGATGGTGCAGTCACTTCAGAACCCCAAGACTTCTCGGGGCAAGACCTTAGCGGTCGTGATTTCTCGGGACAGGATTTGACAGGTGCCAAATTCGGCCGAGATACCAACCTATCCGGCGCGAACCTGACCGGCGCGAACCTCACTGGTGCATGGCTAAGTGCGACCAACCTGACTGATGCCAGACTGACAGGTGCCAACCTGACCAATGCCAACCTTGCTGGTGCCGACCTCACTGGTGCTGACATGCAAAGGGCCAACCTGACCGGTACCAACATGACCAAGACCAGCATGAATGATGTCAATCTCAAGGGAACCACACTTCAAGGTACCGACTTTACTGGGGCAACAATTGTAAATAGCAGACTCAGGCCCGAGCCATTCGTGCCTCCTCTTCATCATGTTCCTCCTGCTGCCGGTACCTTCCCTGCCGGTAGTGAAGCGGCTCGCATAAAAGCCTTGAATGACAAGGCTGATGCCGAGAAGGCTGCCGCTGCTGCCGCTGGTGGTGGTGAGAAGTTGAATGGTCTCAAGTGGCACACTCCAGATGCGTTGCAGAAAGCGATTGAAGCAGGGTTGAACCCAGATGATTTTAATCTCTTGATGGATGGTGCATCGGGTGGCAGGGGCGGGTTCACCTTAAACGACGTTGACAAAGTCGTTAGGCTAAAAGCACATGATGAAGAAATACGCGCTTCAGCAAAGGCACTGAAAGACATAAACGACGCTGCTGATGCTGCTGATGGTGCTGGTGGTGGTGGAGGACGACCGCCCACTACACCTACGGGCGAGATGGCTTCACCAGAAAGTGCCGACGAAGCGAAAAAAAGAAAAGAAGAGGAGGCCCGTCGCGCAGAGAAAGAACGAGCCAAAGTCTTTGCTACTGAAAGTGTGGATAGGCTCGTAAAGAAAATCATTGAAAGCGGCGGGCCTCTTCTAGCAACATCGCTTACTACTGAACTGGGAATCGCAGAGGTAGGAAGGCTTGAGAAAATTGTCTCTGATGACGACTCAAGCAATCCACGGTTGATTCCTATTGAGGGCGGCATGTGGGATGTACGTGCCGACTTGAAGCCAGCGCGAACTGAATCAGCACCGCGGACAGCCGAGCAAGTGGAGGCCGACAGAGCCGCTGCGGCAAAGGCATTGGCCCCTGTCACTCCTGCTGAGACTGGCTACTCTCCAAAGGTTGGAGAAGTTGTCACAGTCACCGCAGACCTTGTCTCGCAACCTGTCGCGGGAGGAACCATACAGCGTGTGCCACAGGAGCGCAGAGTTGGGACGGTAATCGGATCGCGTGTAGAGAATGGTGTGGATCAGGTATTGGTGAGGTTCCCCCTTGGCGATGGCATGGGAGGAACCGTACCTAACAGATATATTCCCGTATCGCAAGTAAAGGCATATGCTGAAAAAGATTATCCACAGCCAATTCGAGATGACGCAGAATTTCCCAAGTCATTGACAGAAGAAGAAGTAAGCGCATTGGCTCCCGAAGCAGAGGGCGCACCCGGCACGCCAAGGGAACCGCGCACCGATTCGGTAAGGGTATCGCCCAGTGACGCACTTAAAGAGATGATGGATTCGATGGATGCCGAATCAAGAGGCTGGCTGGATATCAATGAGACGCCACCGGAATCAAGAAGAACCGAAGAGGAAGCGAATGCTGCACTCGCTGCTGGTGACACGGTGTTCCGCGACCCCGGATATGGTGGCGACCCAACCAGAACCAACTTGACAAAAGCCCTTGGAGACCTTCGCGTCACTGGTGCCACTGATGACAGTGGCAAACGAGGTACCAACTGGAGCATCGAGCAAGACTTCAAGAGATTCTACGCCGCCCTTGAGAATGGGATGCCTAGCCTTGCAACTGCATATGCACAGGCATTTTGGGGCGAGACGGGTGGCACGGCATACGCACTGGGAAGAATGATTGCAAGCCAGTTGTCCTCGACAGAAGTGGCACCAACATCGCCGGACTTCAGGACACAGACGCTTGTAGGCGGAAAAAGAAACAAGCAGAGAGAGGCCGTATCAACGGCGATGATGGCATTGGATATGCTAAGAAAAAATGGAAACATTTCTGAAAGTGCATACAACAATGCCAAGACAAATTTCATTGACGGATTCCGTATCACAAGAAACAATGAAGCGCAAAGAGACTATGGTGTTGCTGGCGGTGGAAATATCATTAGTGCATTGTATCAGGTGTACAAGAATGGCCCAGCATCAATAACAACAGCAAAGGAAATTAAAGACCTTCCTTGGAGCAAGGAGTTGAGGGCTGGTCTTGAGCAGCAATTGGAAACTAAAGCAGCAATTGAAAAAGAAATTTCAGAAACCAATAACGAAGATAAAAGAAATGAACTAAGAAAAATACTAGCAGATGGTGGACTGTATGATGTTGTCACTGATGGCAAACCCGGCAAGGTACAGTATTCAGGTAATGACAATATAAATGCTATGGAAAAATCAAACCGCGGAGAACTGTCAAGAGAAAATGCAAGAAGAAAAGAAGTTGCAGACGGAATTATCAAAGCATATAAGTTTGACGAGAGAGCGGCAAGCATAGCGAAAAGCGACTGGACTGCTATTGCTATTGAAGCAATGCAAGATAAACTTATAATGCGCGCTCTTACTTCTGGTGATGCTCAAATTAAAGATAAATCTAATAGGTCTGGCGTTAGAAAAACCGGGCTTTCTGTTGCTCTTATTCTAGACACGTTTGAAAAAACAAATCCAAGTGCAGAAGAAAGAACAAGAATAGTACAAAAATTTAGTGAATTGTTTACTGCTGATGACAAGACTAGTCCAGATGAAATAAAAAGAGCAATCAAAATACTTATGGGCAAAAATGAGACCAAGGCTAAGCAGTTGCTTGCAAGCATAGATGTATACAGGGATAACTTGAGGAAAGTAATAGAGCAAACCCTTGTCAGAGATTATCAAAATCATGTCAGAACTTTGCCAAAGGTAGACGACTCGGTTAAAATTATTCGCGGAGATGGCCCAGTTGGTGCTGATGGAAAAGCAACCGCAGTAACCAAAGATGTGAAAGTAATATCAGTAAATCAAATTACTGGTGTAGTAAAATTTGCATACGCTGATGGAACAGAAGGGTTCTACAAGAGTCCAAAAAATTCAGTGCCTGTCTTGACGAATGAAGAAGGAACGCTAGAAGGAATCTTGATCAGTGTTGTTAAGCCAAAGAAAGAAAAGGTTGCGATTGGCACAGTAACCGGGAAAAGTGGAGACACCATTTCCACACCAAAGCGGAGGACAGCGCGTACACCAGATGTTGGGAGTGTGCTTGCGGAAACGGCACCAGTGACCCGAGTGTACCCGACGCTAGACCAAATAAACTCAATGTCTATTAGAGACTTTGGAAAATACATAACAGATATTGTTAACTCAGGAAGAAAAGATTTAATTAAAATTTTGGAAAGTACAATGTACTCATCAGCGTCAGGTGTTACATTGCCAGTCAACAGACTCATGGGAAATAAAACAGTTGCAATTGCTGTGTATCTAGAAACCGAAAAGTATCCGGATCGTCGCAAAGAAATTGCAGATGCATTTGCATTGTTGGCTAGCAATACTTCAAGAGAAACAGGCAAATCAGTATCTGAGGTTTTGAACAGCGACAAGAGAATGACGGCAACTCTTAATGAATTTGAAAAGCAAGTAAAAGCAACTATTGAAAAAGGAACTATGACTGACGCTCGGTATGCAAGTGCACAGAGAAAAGCAGTAGCCAAAGCAAAAAAAGATTTGCTTGATGGGATACTTGCAAACTGGAGAGCACACCTAAAATCAGAAGACAACATGAAGAAGGGTGATGCCACAGTAACCGCCGAAGCAAGAGCGGCTGCAATGGCGGACGTAAGGGAAGCGACAGGCACTGCGATAGAAGGCGACATCACGAGCGGTACCTTTGCAGGAATTAACTTTGGCGCTCCAACAATCGACGCAGGGAAATGGACATTCCCATTAACAATTCCAGAGGGTATGAAACTCAGAGGACTTGTAAACTCTTTTAAAGCATCAATGAGTTCTTTGCTTAAAAGTGGAGCGACGATACAAATTGTAGTTCCAACACCAGTGACCGCGGCGACTGACGGAACAGGAACTACTGGATCAAAACTTGTGATACACAATTTTGATTCGGCATCAGCCGATTTACTAGGAGATAATCCGCGCAAGGCTCTTGCTGAAATGATTAGTGGTTCAACAACTGAGGAACCAGCAGCATCACGTAGAAAGTCTAAGAAAGCACCAGTAGTTGCAGAAGTACTCAAAGAAGAAGTTGCTGACGACGTTGACATGCTAGCAGCAATTGAAGAGTTTAATGCAGAAGAAGAAGTAGACGGAATACTTAAAGATTTGGATGATACTGTTCCCGGAGATGGAGAGAAAGCACTTGAACTTCTTAATGAATACAAGGCAGAAAAACTTGACGAGTTTAAAGATCATCTTGATAATCCAAAAGTAATTGCTCAAATGCAAATTATAGATAAAGCAATTGGAATACTTGATAAGGTTCTTGCGCCTGAAGAAGGAACAGGCACTGAAGGAGATGCAAAAACTGACGGAGAGACAATTAAAGAAGAAGAAGTAGTAGGAGAAGAAGTAAGAACCCTTGAGCCTGCCGTGCGAGATGCGGTCAAGGTTGCCGAAGACAATCCATTCTTTAAAGACCATGTTAAACTAACAAGAAAAACCCCGTTTAATAACGGATTGTACAATGGCGTAAGAAAAATAGACGTACTAACAGGATTAGTAGATGAATGGCTTGCGAAGGGTGCAGATGCTAGTCCAAGAGCACAGGAAGTTGTTTGGCTAATGCAATCAACAACCGCAGAAAATATTCTGCCGGTTATTTTGTTAAGCAATCACAAAACAGAAATGGCTAATGCATTCTTAAAAGTAGTAGATGGAGAAGTCGGAATTGCCTTGTCTGAAATGCTAGACGCACAGAAGATAAAGCCTACTGCAACTG
>Ga0114969_10000231_pt1 | contig 46542 bp, 46 predicted proteins | sample M_130807_MF_Meta_FD_87316 | JGI IMG/M metagenome (GOLD analysis project Ga0114969, IMG submission 87316) | Freshwater microbial communities from Lake Montjoie, Canada to study carbon cycling - M_130807_MF_MetaG | ecosystem: Environmental > Aquatic > Freshwater > Lake | place: Lake Montjoie... | reverse complement strand
GGGGCGCAGGAAGCTATCAACCTCATACCAATGACTTAAATGATTATGGTATTTGGAAACCCGACACTGTTTCTTATTCAGCGACTCAAACTAACTTTTATAATCATAACGCTAACAGGTCTGTTTGGTTTATTGGAAATGGTTGTCAGCCAATATTTGCATTAGATTCAACAGAAAATGAACAAACAATTATCACAACCATTAAAAATTTTGTTAGTGAAGTTCAAACTGGTGCAGTTCCACAAAATAAATTTTATGTTTTGTCAGTTGTAATTAACCAAAGTCATTTTGGTCCCACTTTGTTTCAAAAAGTTACAAATGTAATTGACTCTGTTAATTCCTGGGGTGCCAATAAAATTCAATGGAAAAAACTAACTGAAAAATTTTCCACATTTCAAACTTGGCAAAACACTTCCGGATTACAATACAGCCAATGGTTGTGTGGGCAAACTGTAGGCATTGAAGAGACATATACAGAGGGTGGTTTTAATGTATATCCGAATCCTACAAACGAAATTTTTGCAATTAAGTTTAAGGATAAAAATCAACACACGGTTCAGATTTATGATATGATTGGGAATTTGATTTTATCGAATCAGGTTACTGATAGTTGGTTGTACGAAATGTCAAAATATTCAAATGGCCTCTATTTGGTAAAAGTAGATAATGTAATTTCAAAAAAATTAATTAAACAGTAATATTTTATGAAAAGAAGCAAGTTTAATTTAGCAGTATTTTTTTTATTCGTATTTGGTTGTGATGGTTTGTTTTCTCAAACGCCTTCTTTTAAATGGGTTTCGGGTTCAAACTTTTTTAATCAGGTCGCAAACTATGGTACAAAAGGAGAAGTGGCTTCAACAAACATACCAGGTGCAAGAGAAAACAGCATGTCGTGGACTGATCAAAATAATAATTTATGGTTATTTGGTGGACATGGATATAATTCATCTACCAACCAAGGTGTATTAAATGATTTGTGGAAATATAATAGCACAAGCAATCAATGGACATGGATCTCCGGAAGTAATACTTTTAATCAAGCGGGAGTTTATGGAACTGAAGGTATTCCGGATGCTAACAACATTCCAACTGCTAGACAAAATGGGGTAGCATGGGTTGATAATGCTGGCAATTTTTGGTTGTTTGGCGGACAAAAATCAGGAACAAATACTTTTCTAAATGATTTGTGGCAATATGATATTGCTACTAATATGTGGACTTGGGTTTCAGGAAGCAATACTTCAAATCAAACAAGTACGTATGGTACACAAAATCTTGCTTCTGCTAACAATTTTCCAGGAGCAAGGTTCGGAAGTTGTGGATGGAAGGACGCTTCCAATAACCTTTGGTTGTTTGGTGGACAGCAATATACATCTGTAACAGAGCGAACAAATGATTTATGGAAATACGATATCACTACAAACATGTGGACATGGGTTTCAGGAGCGAATTCAGCAAACCAAAATGGGAACTATGGAACTAAAGGAGTAACTGTTGCTACAAATGTACCTGGAGCAAGACAAGCCTCTATTACTTGGGTTGATAATTCAGGAATTTTTTGGATGTATGGTGGATATGGTTTTCCTGAAACAGGGGCACATTCTTACCTAAATGATTTATGGAAATTTGATACGAATTTCAGCCAGTGGACATGGGTTTCCGGATCTAACACAACCAATCAGGGTGGAGTTTATGGAACTTCAGGAATAGCTTCTGCTAATAATTTACCGGGCGCTCGTCAAATGAGTATTGCATGGAAAGATCTTAGCGGAGACTTATGGCTGTTTGGTGGTTGGGGTTATGTTGGTCCCCCCTTTGGAAGATTAAATGATTTATGGAAATACAATATCACAACAAATCAATGGACATGGATGGCAGGAGCAAATGCAATAAATCAATCGGGAACTTATGGTACAATGGGTGTTGGAGCAACTACAAATATTTCTGGTGCTAGACGTATGAGTATTTCTTGGACAGACAACACAGGTAAATTGTGGGCCTTTGGTGGAAATGGCTATGATGATATCGATAGCTTAGGATTATTAAATGATTTGTGGATGATTGATATAGGGGTTAATACTAGTAACAATTCAGATACTTTCGAAACAAATTCAATAAAAATATACCCAAATCCTACAAACAGTTTATTATATATTTCAGGTGTTAATGCAGAATGTATATTTCAAGTATTTGATATTCGTGGAAGAAAGGTAATTGCATTAGAAAAAATAAAATCAAATGAAATAGATGTATCTTCTCTTGAAAACGGAATTTATTTTATAAAAATAATTTATAAAAATGAGAATGATGGAATTATTAAATTTGTGAAAGAGTGACGATCTTTTTATGCAAAAGTGTTATTAATAAAATCATTGAAATACATAAAAATGAAAGCCCGAACCGCTAACAGCACCTACAAGAAATTGGCGGTTCAGTGGTTAAATGAAGCTTTGTGCTTCGTATCCAGTTCATTGCTGGCAGACAGTTTTGTGCTTCGAAATCACCAACTTCTTGTAGCTGCCAACCGTTATAGGGCATTTTAAGACGACACAACAACAGACAATAAATAACAATTAAACAAATAGACAATGGCAGAATTTTTAGACACACAAGGAGTTTCATATTACTTAAAGAAACTCATCAACAACTCTAACGACAAGCTGTATTTAATCAGTCCGTATTTACAGTTGAACAACCAACTTAAACTTTCACTTGAGGACAGACATAAGTTTTCAATTGACATCATTATTATTTACGGCAAGGTCAGCGACATCAATCCAGACGACAGTAGTTGGTTGCAATCAATGCCAGGAATAAAGTTGCTATTTCACAAAGACCTTCACGCCAAATGCTATTTCAACGAAAAAGAAGCAATCATAACTTCAATGAACTTATATATGTTCTCACAACAGAACAATGTTGAAATGGGAATTTATATTTCAAAAGAGAAGGACGAAGAACTTTATAAGCAAGTCGCAACGGAAGTTGACAGAATAAAAAGAGGTAGCGAACACCGGACAATTTCGGTGCAGAAAGTGGAGAAAACAAAAACAGAACCGATTAAAGAAATTCCTAATAAGCAAGAAGTTGTTCCACCGACAAAGACAAACTTTAGCGGGAAATTTCTTTCAGCGACAGCATTGTCAAAGGAACTTGGCATTTCGAGTAAAGACCTGACCTACAAAATTGAAAAACTCAAATGGATAGAGAAAAAGAATGATGAATGGGTATTGACAAGTTTAGGAAAGAGCAAAGGAGCAGAAATTAAGAAAGGACAATACGGAGATTACATTGCCTATCCCGAGACAGTTATTAAAGACCTAATGTAAATGACACAACTCGACACTGGACAGACAAAAGCCCGAACCGCTAACAGCACCTACAAAAAATTGGCGGTTCAGTGGTTAAATCAAGTTCAGTTTTCCAATCAAACATTTGTGGTGGCAGACAGTTTTGTGCTCCGAAATCGCCAACTTCTTGTAGCTGCAAAACGTTAGGTGCAAGCGTATGACGACCGAAATTGCCAACATAAACCGACAGAAAAACAGTGGACAAAATGCCAACCCTTCGCAAAATTAAAAGAGCTGCAAGCTGTAAATCGTCAGCAAAAAGTGGACTGAATTAGTTAAAAAATAAAGGAGTGTTTTCTAAAAACTATAAATTAGGAAATATGAAAACAAAGAAAGTTCAAACCACCGAGAGTTACATTAAAGAGATTCGCAGAAAGACGAGACGAACCTATAGCTCTGAACAAAAAATAACTGTTGTGATGAACTTAACAAAATAACTATGAGACAAAGATTAATAAACCCTGATTTTATAAGAGGAATATGTATTATTTTGATGGTTTATGGACACATAACTCATATTGGGAATTACTCTAATTATCAAAAGGAAGTCGTTGGAATTATTTATACATTTCATATGCCTCTATTTTTGATAATTTCAGGATATTTTTTTAATATATCTAAAACCTTCAACGAACACTTCAAGACGATAATAAAAAAAATAGGAATTCCTTATGTTTTTTTTATCACACTATATTTAATAGGGTTATTATTAATAGGTAAAATAGGGATTCAAACAAGCAATACTCCCCCAAATAATTTATTGCAATTTCTTGAAAATATTTTTTTGCATCCTAAGGGAGCTTATTGGTTTTTACACGCTTTATTGATTATCAATATTGTATTCATATTTGTCAATCAACTTGTAAACAGAATTGGAAAAGGCAGTGTTTTTATGTATTACATCTTCTTATTCATCATTTTCATCATGCTTGATATATTGGGATTAATTAAAATTCGAACATCTACATATTTTATTTTGGGTTTTATATTGAAACAATTAACATCCTATAATATCAAGGTGACACCATTCTCTATTTTTATTTTCATTCCAGTCTGTGTTTTTCTGTATATGCAGCAAAGCGCGTTTGAATTTAGTCCTATAGAAGTTACAAACTGTTTTCTTATATTTTCATGTTTGTGGATTTTCTCTGATTATTTTGTTAATTCAAAATTTGTTACAATAATCTCATGGATTGGACAAAATACGCTAATAATTCTATTATTACATGCATTGTTTGTTGTTGCATTTAAACCATTTAATAGCATTTTTCTTAGTATAGATTCTACGGGGATCTTCTATTCAATATTTGGTACAATAACAACTGTTCTATTGTGTATTTTGACTTCAAGAGGTTTTGATAAACTTAAGATTAGTAAATATCTTTTCAATGTTCATGAATTATTTATAAGCATAAAAGCTAATAAAAGGCCATAACATTTTGTATATGTAATGGCAGACAAAGTGGTGAATTGTAAATGTGAAACTTACCTCTTCTTCTCAAAAAAAGACTGAAGCAATTGTCGGCTTTCTTCGGCTAAAATACCATGCGACACTATTGTTTTTGGGTGCAGCATATCAAGACTAATCAAACTGTAGCCTCTTTTCGGATCGGATGACCCGAAGACGACTCTCTTCAAGCGTGTCCAATACGCCGCACCGGCACACATGCAGCAGGGTTCCAAGGTAACGTACAAAGTACACTCGTTCAAAAACTTTCCACCTAAAAAATTAGCTGCAGACGTAAAAGCCAGCATTTCAGCATGCGCCGTAACATCGTTGAGCTGCTCGGTTTGGTTGTGCGCTCGCGCAATGATTTGATTTTTACAAACCACTACCGCACCCACGGGCACCTCATCTTCATCAAAAGCGCGCTGTGCTTCCACCATCGCCTGCTTCATGAAATAATCGTCAGAAAATACACTCAACTCCATAACGACGAAGGTAAATCTATTTCATTCTTTATAAAAGAAGATTATTACATTTGTTCAACTTAAAAAATGCATACAGAATGAATACTTTCAACATCCTCAGCAAAGCACACATGGTTTTGGTTTTGCTTTTTGTCATCTCTATGTTGATCAAGACGATCTTGATTTTCAAAAGCAACGAACAATTCGACAACTACCGCGCTAAAACAAAAATGCCGGAAATGCTGGTGACCATACTGTTTTTGGTTTTAGGTATTGTACTGATGGTGATGAAGGACGGAAATTTCCACCCCTTGTTTTACATGAAATTGGGCGCTGTCACCTTGGGTATTCCGTTGGGCATTATTGGATCTAAAAAACACAGCAAAGCATTAATAACGCTGTCTTTCCTGTGCTTCTTTGGCGCTTACGGCTTGTCGGAAGTGGCTAAAAAGAAAGCTGTAGTCCAAGAAGTTGAAGTGCAAGACCAAAGTCAGCTTGGCATAGAATTGTACAAAGTAAATTGCGTTGCTTGCCATGGCGAAGATGGTAAAAAAGGATTGGGTGGAGCGTCTGATTTATCGGCATCCCTATTGAGCGAAGGTGATGCCAAAAATGTAATCACCAACGGAAGAGGCGCAATGGCTCCCTACGGTGGACAGTTGAAAGGGGAAGACATCAACGCCCTCGCCACCTACCTGCAAACGTTGAAAGCACAATAAAAAAATGGCGAAAGAGGCAACATACGACACCCGAAAAAATGGATTTGAAAAGGCGATACTCGTTGGTGTCATTACCGATCAGTATTCAAAGCACCACGCCCAGGAATATATGGATGAGCTTGCTTTTCTTGCCGAAACGGCTGGCGCAAATACCAAAAAAGTTTTTCAGCAAAAGTTGCCCCGTCCCGACTCTACCACCTATGTTGGAAAAGGGAAATTGGAAGAAATTGCGATTTACGTTAAAGCCGAAAAAATTGAATTGGCAGTTTTCGACGATGAACTGTCGCCTTCGCAAATCAGAAATATTGAGAAAGTACTAGAAATAAAAATTCTCGACCGCACCAATCTCATCCTTGATATTTTTGCAAAACGTGCCACTTCGGCCAATGCCCGAATGCAAGTGGAACTGGCGCAATACCAGTATTTATTGCCGCGATTGACAAGATTGTGGACACATCTCTCCAAACAAAAAGGAGGTATCGGTATGAAAGGTCCCGGTGAAACGGAAATTGAAACCGACCGACGCGTGGTGCGCGACAAAATATCATTGTTGAAAGATCGCTTGGAGAAAATCGACAAGCAAGCGATGGCCCAACGCAGCAACCGCGACAATTTAATTCGCGTGGCCTTGGTGGGATACACCAACGTTGGCAAAAGCACGATTATGAACGCTATCAGCAAATCGGAAGTATTTGCTGAAAATAAACTCTTCGCTACACTCGATACTACAGTGCGCAAAGTGGTGATTGACAATATTCCGTTTTTACTTTCTGACACAGTTGGCTTCATTCGGAAACTGCCCCACGACTTGGTGGAATCATTCAAATCAACCCTTGATGAAGTGCGCGAAGCAGACATACTTTTGCATGTAGTAGATGTATCTCATCCGAGTTTTGAAGACCACATTCATGTTGTACAGGAAACGCTCAAAGACATTGAAGCGGGTGACAAACCCACCTTTTTGATTTTCAATAAAATTGACGCCTATGAGCCGGCGATCAATACCGACTTTGAATTGGAAGAACCGGATGCTGTTCCAGTTGATGCGCTGGATGAATTGAAAAGAAGTTGGATGGCAAAAACCAATGCCTCTTGTATGTTTATCTCGGCCACTGAAAAAGAAAACTGGGATGAATTTAAAGCATCTTTGTATAACATGGTGAAAAAACTACATCAGGAAAAATATCCGCACCAGAACTTTTTGTATTAACGGCACGAATGCTGAAAAATCCGCACTCAAAAATCATTGCGTTTTCTTAGGTAATTTATAGCCAATTCTATTTCTTTCTGACTGTGGCCTTAGCTCTACTTCAGGCTTATTCATGATCAACTCAATAAAATCATTGATGTTTTCTATTTTGCGATTAAACTTGCTTTCCAATGCATTAATCTGCTGCTGCAAAACTTGAAAATCATTGCCATATTGCTTTAAAAGAATAAAGGCCCTAACAACCGAAATATTCACCGCTACCGCGGTATCACTGCGCAACACACTAGACAGCATCGTAATTCCATGTTCTGTAAATGCATAAGGCAAATACCGCGAACCTCCCCAACTTGAGGTCACAAATTGTGACCTCAAGTGTTCCCATTCACTTTGATTCAATTGAAACATGAAATCAGAAGGAAACCTATTGATATTTCTTTTCATGCCTTGCACAAGAACTTTGGTTTCTACACCATACAATTCTGCCAAATGCTTATCCAGCATGACACGCTGTCCGTGTATTTCAAATATCTTCTTTTGAATTATAGAAAGATCCATTGTTGCAGATTTGTACAATCCGCTAAAATATTGTGCCTAATGAAGGATTTTATTATGAGTATCCGCAATGGCACCCCTTCTGTTCCGCATGTTGCGGTAGATCCTTCGGAGTACCTCAGGAAGACAATCAATCTCGAAAAACCTATGTTGAAAATCGTTCGCATTTGTCCTCCTGAGGTACTCCGAAGGATCTATCGCCGTAAACATAAATCTACTGGTGCGATTGCGGATAATCATTCTTAAAAAAACTCAATTAACACGATAGTATTAAAGCGATACCAATAAGCAAAAGGGCTCCAAAAAAACAAAAATATCTAACCGTTTTTATAAAATCTTTTTGGGTAAGGCTCCACAAACCATAAACGATTAAGGTCAATGCAATAAAAAACAGAATCCAAACGGACACCATTAAACCTACATCAAATAAATCCTTAAACACAATCGGGCTTACTTCACCACGCTCTCAATCGCCTGTTTCAAATCGGCAACCAAATCCTCCACATCTTCAATGCCAACGCTCAAGCGAATCAGTGAATCGGTAACGCCTACCTTTTCTCTTTCTGCTTTTGGAATCGACGCATGCGTCATTGATGCCGGATGACCGATCAGCGATTCAACACCGCCCAAGGACTCAGCGCAAGCAAAGATTTTCACTTTAGACAAAACTTCTCTTGCCACTTCCAACTCGTCGTTTTTGAGTGAAAAAGAAATCATTCCGCCGTAACTCTTCATTTGCTTTTTAGCAACGTCATGATTGGGGTGACTCACCAATCCTGGGAAATATACTTTTTTAACAGCAGGATGTGTGCTTAAAAATTGGGCCACCACAATTGCGTTTTCGCAATGTCTGTCCATGCGCACGTGCAAGGTTTTAATACCACGCAATGCTAAAAAACAGTCTTGTGGACCCGGTACGGGACCTGTTGCATTTTGCAAAAAAGAAAGTCGTTCTTGCAACACATCGTCGTTTAAAACAATAGCACCCATAATCACATCACTGTGGCCTGCGATGTATTTTGTTATGGAGTGAACCACTACATCAGCGCCCAAATCCAACGGTCTTTGTAAATATGGTGAGGCGAAGGTATTGTCAACACCCAACAAAATATTGTTCTTTTTCGCGATAGCAGCTACCGCTGCGATATCGATAATGTTCATCATCGGATTGGTCGGTGTTTCAATCCAAATCATTTTGGTATTCGCTGTGATGTATTGGTTGATAGAAGAAGGATTCTCCATATCCACAAAGTGAAATTTCAATCCATAATTCTGATAAACCTTAGTGAAAATACGGTACGATCCGCCATATAAATCGTTGGAAGAAATGATTTCATCGCCCGGCGAAAATGTTTTCAAAAGCACATCCATCGCCGCTAAGCCGCTGCCAAAACACAAACCGTGTTTTCCGTTTTCTAAGGCCGCAAGATTTTTTTCAAGCGCTGTGCGTGTTGGATTGTGCGTGCGCGAATACTCATATCCCTTATGAACACCCGGGCGCTCCTGAACATAAGTAGAGGTTTGATATATTGGGGTCATGATGGCTCCTGTTGTAGGATCTGGCTCCTGACCTGCGTGTATGGCTTTTGTTGCGAACTTCATCTCAAATTTTATTTGGGCTGTAAATGTAGTGTTTTTTGAAAGTACAACCGCAAAAACTAAATGTTTTGCTTCTTTACAAAAAGAACAAGTATTTTAGAAGCCCAAATGGCACAATCACTCAGCAACGACAACAAAAAATAAATCGGCCTTATGAAATCCACACAAATCGACTGGCTCAACATAGGACTCATGCTCCTATCATTGATCCTGGCATTGAAAATTCCCTTTGAGCTCTTTCTTTTTTCATATGCGGTGCTTGGTCCTTTGCATTACCTCACCGAAATCAACTGGCTGAAAGACAAAAATTATTTCGCTAAAAACAACACTGTATTTTGGGTCATGCTGGTATTGTCGGTGCTAGTTGCCTCTAAACCAATTCTCGACGCCCTGGCCGCCAGTCCAATCACAGCACAGTATTTCCTCAGCTGGGCAAAATCACCTATCAATTTATTTATTTACGAGTGGACACCCAATTTCATCTTTGTGGGCTTGATCGCCGCCATTTCTTTTGTGGTATTTGATAGGGCTTGGATATCATTTATCGTTATTGCTTTTGCAGGAACGCTAGGGTATTTTATGATGCACGAACATCTTTTCATGATGTGGGTGGGCGTTTTCCTACCTACTTTGATACATGTGTATATTTTTACGGGCCTATTCATGTTGTACGGCGCATTGAAAAGCAAAAGCACCCCAGGTCTCATTGGCGTTGCTGCCCTTGCGCTTTGCGGCATCCTCATTGCAAATTACAACTTTGTAAAAATGCCTATCATCTCTAAAGACACTTTTATGAGGTGGAACGAAAGTACTTTTCAGGGATTGACCGACAGTTTTACCAATGCTTTTCACATTGTGATTGAAAGAAACAATGAAGGCAAAAGAACCATTTTACGCATACAGGCCTTTATCGCCTTTGCATACACCTACCACTATTTGAACTGGTTTTCGAAAACGTCCATTATCAAATGGCACCAGATCGGTAAAAAAGAATTAGGACTTATTGCTGGCTTTTGGGCGATTTCAATTGGATTGTACTACTACGACTACCACGTTGGATTAATCGTGCTTTTCGCCTTGAGTTTCTTTCATGTGTTTTTAGAATTCCCCTTAAACGTGCAAAGCATTAAGGGCATCGTTCAAAACATGAGCGCGAAAGGAAAGTCCTAAAAACAAAAAGCCAAAACAGCAAAATCTGTTTTGGCTTTTTTAATATGCTGTGTTTTTACAAAGCTTCTGAAACTACTTCAGTTACTTCAGGAACCAACTTCTTCAACAAACCCTCAATGCCTTGTTTCAAAGTAACTGTTGAAGATGGGCAGCCGCTGCATGCGCCGCGCAAGACCACATTTACTTTGCCATCAACGAAAGATTTAAAGTCAATAGATCCACCGTCAGATTCCACCGCTGGGCGAATGTATTCATCTAAAGCATCAATTATTTTTTGATCGATCTCACAAGTCGCAACATTGAGTGCCTCGGCGCTGGGGGTGCTGGCAGTTGCTGTTTCTCTAATCACCACCTCTGTTAAAACCGCACCGCCGTCATTGATGAAATCTCTAACGAATTCACGCAGCTCGGTCATCACCATGTCCCATTCAATTTGATGGCTTTTGGTCACCGACACATAATTGTTGGCCACAAAAACACCTTCCACAAAGGGAAAGTTCAATAATTTTGCCGCTAGCGGAGACGTTGAAACATCACTAGAACTAGTGAAATCAACAGGGCTTCCGGCATTTAATACTTTGTTTGCCACAAACTTCATTACCGATGGATTCGGCGTCATTTCGGCATATATTGTTACAGGTACATTAGTCATAATTCAAGGTGTTTTTTACGTTGGTTTACACGTGCGACAAAGTTAAGGCATTATTAAGTATATATAAGGCATTTTAATTTGTATTTTCGCTGCACAAAGCAAAAAATGACACACAAAAGCGACTTCTTAATTTTAGGATCCGGCATAGCTGGCTTGACCTATGCTTTGAAAGTGGCGCCTTTTGGAAAGGTCACTATTATCACGAAAGAAAGCCCCGAAGAATCAAGCACTAAATACGCCCAAGGCGGAATCGCTGCTGTGTGGAACGAAGGCGACAATTTTGAAAAGCACATCAAAGACACCCTCGAATGCGGTGGCGGATTGTGCAACGAAAAGGTAGTGGAAATGGTCGTTCGTGAATCCACCGAAAGAATCAAAGAACTCATTGAATGGGGCACCAAATTTGACAAAAACGAAGAAGGTGAATACGACTTAGCCAAAGAAGGCGGGCATTCTGAACACCGCGTTTTACATCACAAAGACATCACTGGCTGGGAGATTGAAAGAACCCTACTCAAAAAAGTGCACAAACATCCCAACATTACTGTGCTCGACCATCACTTCGCATTGGAGGTGATCACACAGCATCATCTTGGCGTAGAAGTAACGCGCAAAACTACAGATATCGAATGCTACGGCGCCTACGTGCTCAACACCAAAAGCGGAGCAATAGACACTTATTTATCGAAAACCACCATGATGGCTACTGGTGGCGCAGGGCACGCCTATGCCACAACAACAAATCCATTAATCGCCACGGGCGACGGAATAGCAATGGCTTACCGCGCTAAAATCACGGTGCACGACATGGAGTTTGTTCAGTTTCACCCCACTTCGTTATACAATCCCGGAGAATACCCTTCTTTTTTAGTGACAGAAGCCATTCGTGGTTTTGGAGCGAAACTGCTCAATAAGAAAGGGCAATATTTCATGAAAAAATACGACGAGCGCGAAGACCTTGCCCCCCGCGACATTGTTGCGCGCTCTATCGATAACGAGTTAAAAATTCATGGCGACGACTACGTGTATTTGGACTGCACGCACCTAGACATGCCTAAGTTCATTGAACACTTCCCAAACATCCACTCAAAATGTTTGTCGCTGGGCATCAATCCAGCAAAAGACTATATTCCAGTTGTTCCGGCAGCGCATTATTTGTGCGGTGGAATTGAAGTAGATGAGCATGGCATTACCTCAGCAAAAAACTTATACGCCATTGGAGAATGCTCGTGCACGGGGCTTCATGGCGCAAATAGACTTGCTTCGAATTCACTATTAGAAGCAGTTGTTTTCGCACATCGCGCAGCACTGCATGCTGTTGAAGCCGCAAAACATACCGACTGGAACAATGCTGTTCCACAATGGAATGATGAAGGCACTGAAGCGCCGGAAGAAATGATTTTAATTACCCAAAGTTTGAAAGAAGTTAAAACGATTATGAGCAGCTACGTTGGCATTGTTCGATCTAACATTCGCTTGAACCGTGCCCTTGATCGTTTAGAAATCATTTACCGAGAAACAGAAGATTTATATAAAAAAACAACCGCTTCAAAGGAACTGTGCGAAATGAGAAACCTCATCAATGTGGCCTATCTCATTATCAAATTCGCATCGTTACGCCATGAAAACGTAGGCTTGCATTACAGCTTAGATTACATCAAAGAAAGATCCAATTCATGAGTTCTGAAAACGACATTAAAAAAATATTCAACTACAAAAAGCTGTTGATTCCAGTACTAATTGGACTCCTTGCCTCTGTTGCACTCATTGTTTACCAGCTCAACAAAACCACTTTTGTAGAAGTAAGTGCCGGTAAAGGCGCCTACGTGTGGGAAGACAAAAACCACGACCAACTTAAACAAGAAGAAGAATACACGGCCAGCACAGCACCAAGTGCCAATTACAATACACAAACTTTTACCGAAAGTTTAGAATGCATCGAATGGAATTACCATTCCGCGATGTGGCTGGGCATAGCACTTTTAGCAGTGGTCATCAGAGATTTCGGCTACATCTGGCGCTTGCGCATTCTATCAGAAAAGAAAATTTCATGGCGCGCCTGCTTCGATGTCATTATGATTTGGGAACTAGCTTCGTCGATTGCACCATCAGCAGCTGGTGGATCAAAAGTAGCCATGTTCATCATCAACCGAGAAGGCATTAATCTTGGCAAAAGCACAGCTTTGGTAATGGTTACAGCCTTTTTAGATGAACTCTTTTACATATTGATAGTGCCCATTATGTTTGTTGCCTTGGGCACAACAGAAATTTTGCCCGCCAGCTTCGGAGCTATTTTGAAAACCAATCAATTTCTTCTGTTTGGTTCGGCTTATGTGGCCTTGGTGCTATTGACCATCGTCTTATACTTTGGAATTTTCAAAAAACCACATGTACTCAAAAAAATGTTGTCAAAGGTCGTTTTTCGATTCAAATTTTTAAAACGCTTCCGCAGAGCAGCCATCCGCACCGGCAACGAAATGATCGTTGCTTCACAAGAACTGAAGGAGAAACCATTTAGCTACTATTTTCAAGCTTTTGCGGCGTCTACCTTATCATGGACTGCCCGCTTTATGGTAGTGAATTTCATTATGATGGCCTTTTTGCCCAACATTGACAACGTATTGATTTTTTGCCGACAGTTGATTTTATGGGTGTTGATGCTTGTTCCGGTGACTCCTGGTGCTAGCGGAATATCTGAATTTTTGTTCACAGGCATCATGGGCGACATCACGCAGTCGGGCGGATTAATATTAATTATCACATTGTTGTGGCGTTTCTTGAGCTATTATCCATACCTGTTTGTTGGCTTGATAGTGTTGCCAGGTTGGATCAAAAGAACTTCAAAAATAAAAGAAACAAAATAGTAGAATGCCCTTGCACAGCAAAGACCTTTTCTCCGCGCAAGCTGAAGATTATGCCCGTTTTCGTCCGGAGTACCCTGTTGAACTGTACAATTTTATATTTTCAAAAACACCTAATTTCTCACGTGCTTGGGACTGCGGCTGTGGGAGTGGACAGGTAGCCAAAATACTTGCGCAACAATTTGAGATCGTCGAAGCAACAGACATTAGTGAAAAGCAAATTCAGCACGCTTTTCAGGCACACAACATTCAGTACTCCATACAAAATGCGAATTGCAGCACTTTTGCAGATCAATATTTCGACCTAATTGCCGTAGGACAAGCCCTACACTGGTTTGATTTCGAACTGTTTTTCAACGAAGTAAAAAGAGTTCTAAAACCAAAAGGTGTTTTTGCCGCTTGGTGCTATAGCCTCAACTCGGTAAATGGGGAAGTAGATGAAATAACACACTATTTTTACAACGAAGTTATAGGCCGGTACTGGGACAGCGAACGAAAGCACATTGAAAATAAATACAACGATATTGCTTTCCCTTTTAATACGAGTGCTCACGAATTCTATTTTCATGTTGAATGGAGCGCGGCAGAATATTTGGGCTACGTCAATACTTGGTCCAGCGTGCAGCACTATATTAAAGCAGAAGGGAAAAATCCTTTGCAAAAAATCACTAAGCGCATCAGTGACCTTTGGGGACCTAATAAAAGGAAGGTCACATTTCCAATCCATTTGAAATTACTATGTTTGTAAAAACGATCAAACACTAAACTATTTACCAGTGAAACGAATACTATTTGTAACTCTTTCGGCAATCGCTTTTGGATGCAACTCCAACGACAATGATAACGGTGCAGAATCCTCAGCAGTGAAGGCTACTGATAAAGTTGATGTGCAATTTTCGAAACAGCAAATCAGAGATTTTAAATCGGCGGCTAAGGTTTTCAATGCCATGCCTTCTCCAATTGAAATGGCCGAGATCATACAAAAAAGCAAAGTGCTATACGACCCAGAACTATTGAATGACCACAAAAAAACAGCCGACTATGTAACCACCATGGAACGTGCTTTAAATCTAGGCGTTTACTTTGCCGACCTCAGCTTTACCAGTGTTTTTGACCATCAACAAGAATCGGTGAACTACCTCAAGGCAGCGCAAAAAATGGCCACAGAATTGAACATGTTAGATGTCTTCAACGAAAAAATCACCACGCGCATGGAATCAAACATGAACAACAAAGATTCATTGTTGACCATCATCAGCGAGGCCTATTTGGCAACCGACCATTACCTTTACGAAAACCAAATGCAGTCGGTATCTGCCGCAGTACTAGTTGGTTCATGGATAGAGGGCTTGTCCATTGCAACACGCCTGCGCTCAGCTGAAGGCGAAAGCAACCTCATCACCTCAAAGGTTAGTGAACAACAATCGTCTTTAAAAAGCCTTATAGGATTACTGAAGGATTGCAAAGAAATAGAGTTGGCACAAATCAAAGACAAATTGATTAAAGTGGAAGAATACTATAATGAAGTTAAGGTTGAAACTGCCGCCGATTCTACAAAAACAGTTACCATGTCAAATGCTACTTTTAAGAAAATTAAAGTAGCCATCAACAACATTCGCACAACGATAGTAGAATAATCAGTTGCAATTGCAACTCACATCCATCAATACTTTTGTATTGGGGAGCAACTTCATGATTTGAAATTGTTGTTCATCATTCATGGACACAGAGCGCAAATCCAAAACCTTCAAATGGGGGATTTCGCTCAATTCTTCTGGAAATTCAGCAACATTGTTGTTCCACAAATCTAAAATCTCCAAGGCCTGCATTTGCTTGATATGGGCACCAATGTAAAAAATGTTGTTTCGGCCCAAACGCAATACTTGTAAGTTTTTGAGCTGATAAATCTCTTCGGGCAAGCTTTCTAATTTATTACCGTCGAGCAAGAGCACCTTCAGGTTTTTCAACTTAGCGATGTCGCGCGGCAAGCTGTCAATCTTATTGCCCGACAAATCCAAATACTCGAGCCTTGCGAGTGTAAAAACTTCCGCTGGAACAGTAGTGAATTTTTTTCCTTTGAGCACCAATTTCACCACCGAAGAAGTATCGTCAATCCCAATTTTCAAGTGGTCAAATGCTGCTATTTTTTTATAGGAAGCACTGATAGAATCCAGCTCCTGCGCAAAGGACATTTGCGTCAAGAGAAGCAGCAATGCAGCAAAGAATGTGTTTTGTTTTTTCATTTCAGTAGTTCCAAACTTTTCATTTTGTCGTGTTCGAGTTGCAGCTTCAAATGCTCCAAACTTTCAAATTTCTTTTCATCTCTAATCTTCTTCAGCGGAAATACTTCAATTTCCTGGCCATAAATATCACCGCTAAAAGCAAAAACGTGCACTTCTACATTTATATTTTGTGCTTCTTGAATGGTTGGACGAAAACCAACATTCATCATGCCACCCCAATCCTTCCCTTCCATTTTTACCCTCACGGCATAAACACCAACACCAGGAATCATTTTGTGTGCATCAGCTGACAAAATATTTGCCGTTGGAAAACCAATGGTTCTCCCCTTTTTATTTCCTTCCACCACCTTACCGCGCATTGAAAAAGGATGCCCAAGATATTTGTTCGCCAAGGGAATTTTACCCACCTCAAGTGCTTCCCGTATTTTGGTTGAACTGATGTCGACATTGTCAATTTCCTGAGCAGGAATCTCCTCTACATCAAAACCATACACCGGCCCGTATTCAAGCAAATGCTCAAAAGAACCCTCTCTATTTCGGCCAAACAGATGGTTGTAACCGATCACTAATTTGGTGGTTCCTATGGCCGACACCAATATATTTCTAACAAAGTCTATAGACGATATGCGCGAAAACTCTTTGGTAAAAGGCAGCACAATCAAATGATCAATCCCTTCCTTCTCCAAAAGCGCAATTTTTTCAGCAAGAGTGGTAATCAAACGAATATTGGTGTCATTATATATAACGATGCGCGGATGCGGATCAAAGGTCAACACCACTGTTTCTCCTTTTTCTTTAGCGGCAATTTCTTTGAGCCGCCGCAAAATAGTTTGATGCCCTAAATGCAGTCCATCAAAAGTGCCGGTAGTAACAACGGCCTTCTTTAACTTTACAAAATCCTTTAAATCGTAATATACTTTCACCCTTTTTGCGCTTTACATTGATGCTGTTCAAACCTACGCGATTCTTTTATAAACGCCAAAAAGATATTTTTTTCGTGCAAAAGCATTGATTTCAGTAGAAATTTTTTGTTGATAATTATCAGTAAAATAAAAATGCGAATTTAATTGTCAGTTTTTATTAAAAAGCCTTAGCTTTGCACTCGAAAAAATTATTAACTAATCGCAATATATAATGTCAAATCAGGTAGGTAAAATCGTTCAAATCATCGGTCCTGTAATCGACGTGAGCTTTGATCTAGAAGGAGCTTCGTTGCCAAACATCTACGATGCACTTGAAATCACAGGTCCTAACGGTCAAAAAATTATTTTAGAATGTCAGCAACACGTAGGTGAAGACACAGTAAGAGCGCTAGCAATGGACTCTACCGATGGACTTCAACGCGGTATGGCGGTTCGTCAAACTGGCGCTGCCATCACCATGCCGGTGGGAGAGCAAATCAAAGGACGTTTGTTCAACGTGGTGGGTGAAGCCATCGACGGTATTGGCGACGTTAGTTACGAAGGCGGTTACGGTATTCACCGCATGCCCCCTTTATTCGAAGAATTGTCTACTTCAACTGAAGTATTGTATACAGGTATCAAAGTAATCGACTTGATTGAGCCTTACCCAAAAGGTGGTAAAATTGGTTTGTTTGGTGGTGCTGGTGTTGGTAAAACCGTATTGATTATGGAGTTGATCAACAACATCGCTAAAGGTCACTCTGGATTGTCTGTATTTGCAGGTGTTGGAGAAAGAACCCGTGAGGGCAATGACCTTTTGAGAGAGATGATCGAGTCAGGCGTTATCAAATACGGCGAAGCTTTCAAGCACTCTATGGAAGAAGGCGGATGGGACTTGTCGAAAGTGGACAAAAAAGAATTGGCACAATCACAAGCCACTTTGGTTTTCGGACAAATGAATGAACCTCCTGGAGCACGTGCACGTGTTGCCCTTTCAGGATTAACACTTGCGGAGTATTTCCGCGATGGCGACAAAGACGGCGAAGGAAGAGATGTACTTTTCTTTATTGACAATATTTTCCGATTTACACAAGCGGGTTCTGAAGTGTCTGCACTTTTGGGACGTATGCCTTCAGCAGTAGGTTACCAACCAACGTTGGCTACTGAAATGGGTATGATGCAAGAGCGTATTACGTCAACAAAAAGAGGTTCTATCACATCGGTACAGGCGGTTTACGTTCCTGCCGATGACTTGACGGATCCAGCTCCGGCGACAACTTTTGCCCACTTAGATGCTACTACAGTATTGAGTCGTAAAATTGCTGAGTTGGGTATCTACCCTGCAGTGGATCCTTTGGACTCTACTTCAAGAATTCTTTCTCCATCAATTTTGGGTGAAGAGCACTACGGCTGTGCACAAAGAGTGAAAGAGATTTTGCAACGCTACAAAGAATTGCAAGACATCATCGCTATCTTGGGTATGGACGAACTTTCTGAAGAAGACAAATTGGTGGTTCACCGCGCAAGAAGAGTTCAACGTTTCTTATCACAACCTTTCTTTGTTGCTGAGCAGTTCACTGGCTTGAAAGGTGTTTTGGTTGGTATCGAAGATACCATCAAAGGATTCAACATGATCATGGACGGTGCAGTGGATGAATATCCGGAGGCAGCTTTCAACTTGGTAGGTACTATCGAAGATGCAGTTGCGAAAGGTAAGAAAATGATGGGTTCTACTAAATAAGTCTATACATTATGAACTTAGATATCTTAACTCCCGATAAAAAATTGTTCGAAGGCACTACCGATCGCATCACGGTGCCGGGCAGCGATGGTATTATGCAAATTTTGAACGGTCATGCTGCACTTATTTCTAGCCTTGGAAAAGGCGATGTGAAAGTAAACACAGCAGAAGGCGAACAAATTTTCAAAATTGAAGGCGGCGTTGTTGAAGTAAATGGCAACAAAGTCATCGTATTGGCGGAGTAAAAAACAAAAACAAAAGGAAACCCTGCGGCAAAATCGCAGGGTTTTTTTGTTTTTAGAAGCGTCGCCTTATTAATATTCATAGCTTTATCACGCACAAGCATTATATCAAACGTGAGAAATATTTTCTTTCTTCTGCTGCTTACCTTGGCCCTTCCTGTTGCTGCTCAGCTCACAGGCTTGGACACATCGTTGCGCATGGCAGGCTACCGCGTTTACGACAGCACCATAGTTGGCGATTTTGACAAAGTTGACAAGCACGTTCTAGAAACCCCCAGCAGTGCGATGAAAAGCAGCGATGCCCTGCTTAAATATTTCAACAAGAGCTGTGTCAATGATTACGAAAGAGTGCGGGCCTTTTATTCTTTCATAGGGAATTTCATCACCTATGACTATGCTAAATTTAAAGACCGCAAAAACATCAAGCGCCAACTCTCCGCCAAAGAACTCTTGAGCTCCAAACAAGGCGTGTGTGGCGACGTTGCCATATTATTTAGAGATTTGTGCCGCAGCGCAAAAATACCTTGCGTATTCGTTATTGGTTACACCAAACAACCTTTTAAATTTTGGACACCAAAACGAAAAGATGTTGACCATGCCTGGAATGCCGTGCGCATAGATTCCATTTGGTATTTGGTTGACGCCACTTGGGGTATGAAACTCAACACCAATAAAAAACATTGCAGCGAAAAGGTCAATTACCTTTTCTTTTTGGGTCACCCTATCGTCTTCATCCAAAATCATCTTCCCGCTGATCCCACCTTTCAATTGTTGAGCAATCCCATATCGTGGAAATACTTTAAATGGCACGGCATCACACCCGAAAGCAAAAGAGCGTATTGTTTTGACTACCATTTCACCGATTCGCTCAATGCGCGCAACACCCTCAGCGAAGACAAAGCCCTAATGAACAGCGCCTTGTCAGCCTATGAATTCAATCCAAAAAACAAATACATCATAGGCGCCATGATGTTTTGGCATGCCGAAGAACTCCTCGATGAAAAAAAACAAGGAAAGCGAAAATTCACTATAGCCGAGTACAAACACGCCCGAAGCGTTTACGAGGAAGCCCAAAAACAATTTGACAACACAAAGTCATCAAAAGGTAAAGGAGCCAAAAGATTTATTCAAAAAAAAGTAGAAGAACTCAACAAAAAAATTAGCAAACAAGAGAAAAAAGCAATGAAAGCAGCTAAGCAGAAAAGCTAGCTTTTCCAGTTGAAAACAATTGACAGATTTCCCCGACAGAATAACATATCCTATATGCGGATACAACTCAAATTCTTGCATTCAAAGCATCTTTGAGTCAACGCTCACAAGCAACAAACGAAAACAGAAGACAATACTGCAAACAAAACAATACAGACAATCCCATCTGCACATTATTGACTGGACGGGAGTGTACTGGGAAAAATCTGTCGTGCACTAGTTTAATTCAAAGTCAAAACTACCCCGGACTGCCACTGTGCCAAGTAGCGCCTTCACCTCTGCTGGTATTATGTTTCTCTGTAAACATTATCTACTCAACACACAACTCTGGTTTTATCCAAACCTTTTTTTCTTGATTCTCCATATCTATTGAATTATTAGCGCATTGGCGCTTTAATGTCAAAGTACAAAAAAAACGATATGAAAGTCAATGGACACAATAAAAAATGCTATTTATTTCTTTTCGAAATTTTTTGAATTTGTTGAAGGTGTTTTTCATCTTGAAGCTCGCGCAATGCATCGGTCGCTATCCATTTTGAACTTTTACAGCTTTGCGCGTGAATACGTTTTGCGCAAAGAACTGCTGCCTCGTTAAGGCGTATATTTCTTTTTCCAATTTGACGCAAAGCCCAATTGACAGCCTTCTTCACAAAATTACGTTCATCACAAGCTTCCTTTTCAATGAGGGCTAAAAAGGCCAAAAACTTTTTGTCCGCTGCTTTTTTGTCGTGTACCGCCAAAGTCGCCATCATCGCAAAACCAGCCCTTTTTTCAAATTCACTTTCGCGCTGCGTCCACTCAACTGCCTTGTCATACGCATAAATGGTTTTATCAAATAGATTGCCGCAAGTTTGATCACACACATCCCACGACGCAAAATCTTTAACCCATTTTTCCATCAAAGCTTCGCTCACCCTCTTGAAATCTGCAATGTAAACAGCCAATATACGCGCCTCATGAATTTTTGTGTCCCACAGCTGCAACGCCAATTCGTGATTTTTACCTATCGCCTTTGCAATACCACGAAGCAAGGGAATTTTAATTCCAATCGCATTTTCAGTAGCTATTCCGAAACGCGCCATTCCCACTAAATTTTTTGAATTGTGGTAAGTTCGCAGTTCGTCAACAATTGCCTGCACTTCTTTTTGCATTATTTAATCACTTGCATTTTCTTGCCAAAAGAGCGTCCAAATTCACGCATCTCCTTGCAAATTTCAGCTTCACCTGTGGCGCGCTCGAAACCATCGGCCAAAGTCATGATGGTTTGAAAATAAAACAACTTCATTTCTTCAATGTACATGTCTTTTGTCCACAGATCCACTCTCTTTGCAACTTGCTCAGTGCCATCAAAAACAGAAATCATCAACGCTTTTATTTTTTCGCCTTGCGCAGCACTTCCTTCTTCAGCATCCCATTCAATGTTGATGGGCAAATTGTTCTCGTCGAGTTCTACTGAAAAACTGAGTTTATTTTTTTTAGTCATGGCTATTCGGGTTTGTATTTCGATTTTTGAAATATATTTAAGAGGTCTTTGTCCTTCATCAATTGATCTAGGGTAACATCGTTGTTTTGCATATAAGAGCGCACAATGCGTGCGCCAACATAGTCGGCAATTCTTCCTGGCGAATCTTGTTCAAGTGAAGAAGTGAAAGGTCGATCTTCAAGGTATTTTTTATACAGCATAAAATCGGTGGAGTGCAGTAAATTTTCTTTAACAAAAAACTGCCACAAACGTTCCTCGCTGCCTTGGCACCAGGCCAACTGCTCGGGTTTGTACATGAGCCGCGTAGAGTCAGGCACAAAGGGCAACATCGCATTAAGGAAGTACTGCATTTTTCCGCGTGAAATAATTTTTTCAATAAACGTAGCGCCTTCATTTTCCAGGTCGTACTTGGCAAAAGCAGCTTGTGTAAAAATATCAACCGGTATAAATTTCTCTTGAAGTTTGTAGGTTTGGTATTGAAACAAGCCAATTTGGTAATACATCGGGAAATCTTGTCCGAGATACATGTCTAAAGCCACCAAAACACTGGCGCTTGAATCCACCCAATCCACGGTGTGTTCAAAGTCAAGCCCCGAAATATATGTATACACAACTGGTCGCGGCGCTTCTGGATAATAGTGTTTAAAATATCGAAAGGCATCCGTCAATGTTTTTTCTAAAGCGCTGAGGTCGCTGAAGTGCTTGGCAACTTTACCCTTCAACTCTTTATTGGTGGTGTCGTTGAGGTAGTCGATCAATCCAATAATTGTGGCAGGATCCTTGTAATCACCATTGATGAAAAAGGGATGTTTTTTGGCCAGCACGTCAAGTTGTGTCAATGCATTTTGACGGTTAACAGTAAATATTTCTTGATCGTAACGCAACACTTTCAATTGCGGCACTGCTTCCGATGGAAGATCAACCATCAGCGCGTCAGATTGACAAGCGGCTAAAAACAACAAAACACAAGGCAGAAGTATTCGGTAAATTGGCATCAACTTAAAAATTATTAGATTTGTTTTCAATAGATAATCACCACAAAACCAAAAGTATGAAAAAGATGTTATCTCTAATAGCCTTGGGCTTGATGTTTTCAGTAACATTTGCACAAAGCTCAACTACAACAACAACTACAACAACTTCAAACAACAGATGGCGTTTAGGACTAAAAGTGATGCCCGGCGTTTCATATTTCAAGTCAAATAAAAGCACAATGAGTGCAGATGCCGTTGGATTCGCTATTGGCGGCGGATTGCAAATTGAATACGCAATGACTAAAACAGCTTCTTTTTGCACGGGTATTGAAATCATGAAGCACAGTGGTACCGTTGGCTTCCCCGACACTACTTACCTGTACAACAACGATGCATTTAAACAAATACTGAATAGAACATACAGCATTCAATCTATTGACATCCCCTTGTCATTGAAATTAAAAACCAATGAAATCGGCTACTTTACCTACTGGGCACAGTTTGGGATATTGCCTTCATTCGCCTTCAAAACAAATGCTTCACACAATAATTATAGCGATGGCACTTCTTCAACCGAAGACATTGACACATACAATGACATGGCCTTTGTGAGAGCGTCGATTATGGCCGGACTAGGCGTTGAATATGGCTTTGCCGGCAGCACCGCTTTGTTGATTGGCCTCAATTATGTTGACGGATTTACACCTACTACTTCGTGGAATGGCACTTCAAAAACATTATCTACCACGCCCACTTTGCAAAGTCCAGGTGTTGTAAAAAACGCATTGTCTCAAAACTTGAGTTCAAAATATTTCACTCTTTCGGTAGGTTTGCTCTTTTAAAGTATGCAGATTGCCATAGCTCAATTAAATTACCACGTTGGGAATTTTGAAGAAAATACTTCAAAAATAATTGCTGCTATACAAAAGGCTGAAAGAGAAGGCGCCGACTTAATCGTGTTTTCTGAATTGGCCATTTGCGGCTATCCGCCGCGCGACTTTTTAGAATTTGAGGAGTTCATCAACGAATGCGCAAAGCACATTGAGAAAATTGCCGGCCATTGCAAAAATATTGCCGCCATTGTTGGCGCCCCCTCTAAAAACACCGCAGCGCGTGGCAAAAAACTATTCAACTCGGCGTATTTCATTTGTGACCAAAAAGTCGCTGCAGTTGTGCACAAAACACTTTTGCCGACCTACGACATCTTCGACGAATACCGCTACTTTGAACCCAACAGCGCATTCAATATAATTGAATTCAAGGGCGAAAAAATAGCCCTATCCATTTGCGAAGACATATGGAACATTACCGAGAAAATGTATGAATTTGACCCCATGGAAGAACTGCACAAATTGCAGCCAACATTGATGGTCAATATCGCCGCATCTCCCTTTTCACATGCACAATACGAAAAGCGACAAGCTACATTGATGGCTAACTTTTCGAAATACCACTTGCCCTTGGTATACTGTAACCACAGCGGCGCGCAAACCGAATTAATTTTCGACGGCGCATCCCTCTTCATCAATAAAAATGGCTGTATCGCCGCTGAACTCAAAAGTTTTGACGAAGATTTTAAAATCATCGACAGCCACGACAACAGCACTATTTCCATTGCAAATGCGCAGCACAAAACAGCAGCTATGCACAGTGCGTTGGTACTCGGCATTAAAGACTATTTCAAAAAATTAGGCTTCAAAAAAGCGCTACTGGGTTTGTCGGGAGGCATTGATTCGGCGGTTGTTTTCGCTTTAGCTGCGGAAGCACTGGGCGCCGAAAGTTGTTTGGGCATACTGATGCCTTCTCAATTTTCATCGCAGCATTCAATAGATGATGCCGAAGCGCTCGCCCGCAATTTAGGAGCAAAAACACATACCATCGCCATTGAACCTTTGTTCGCCGAATTCAGCCAACAACTGTCGCCGCTTTTCATGGATCTCCCTTTTGGACTCGCCGAAGAAAATTTACAGGCACGCATTCGCGGAACGCTGCTCATGGCTGTGTCCAATAAATTCGGACACATATTACTTAACACCACCAACAAAAGCGAGGCAGCAGTGGGTTATGGCACGCTGTACGGAGACATGAACGGCGGCCTCTCCATTCTCGGTGATGTATATAAAACAGAAGTTTACGAACTCGCCAACTACATCAACAGAGACAGAGAAATCATTCCGGAAAACAGCATTACAAAAGCGCCTTCGGCCGAATTGCGCCCCGATCAAAAAGACAGTGATTCTCTGCCCGACTATGACATTCTCGACCGCATCTTATTTCAGTACATTGAAATGCGTCAAGGCCCGAAAGCCATCATCAAACAAGGCTACAACGCAGCGATCGTCAACAAAATCATACAAATGGCAAACGCTACAGAATACAAACGGCACCAGAGTCCACCAATACTTCGCGTTTCACAAAAAGCATTTGGCAGCGGACGAAGAATGCCCATCGCTGCGAAATATTTGCAGTAATTTTTAAAATATAATCATTCTCCAATTTAGATTAACAAGCATGTCTTTCTTAAACAAAATACCAAAACCAATAATTATTACTAGCATCTTTATTTTAGCTTTTGCACTTAGGGCTTACAATATTAAAGATCGTGGTATTTGGATTGATGAAAAAATTTCGTTGCTCATAGCACACGGAATGAGCTCGGCAGACAGCAAGCAAGAAACAATCATTTTCACGCAAGCAGATTTCACCAAAGAAAATTCAATAGAAAATGTGCGCCTAGCCACAATTAACGATAATGGAAATGCCTTTCTTTTCAACAGTATAGAACACTATTGGATGAAGCTCTTGGGTAGCAGTTTTGAAAATGCGCGATCCCTATCTCTGCTTTTCTCTATGGCAAGTTTACTTACTGTATTTTTATTCTGCCTTCGAAACATCAATTATACTGTTGCTATGGTGGCGCTTTTGTTAATGGCTGTGAATCCATTATCAGTATCATATGCGCAGGAGAATCGAACCTATTCTTTAACGATATTTTTGAGTTTATGTGCATCGCATATGTTTTACGAACTTTTTGTAAAAGACACAGCACGGGTAGAAAAAAGAAACTTAAAAATAGTACTGTATGCTCTATTTTCTGCTCTTTCATTATTGTCCCACTATCTAAGTGGATACATTTTGTTGTCGCACGCATTGATTGCTTTGCTACTGTTGCGCGACAAAAAAAAATGGGCACAGTTGGTAGTTGCTGGAACAGTGACACTCTTGATTTTTAGTTTGTGGTTTTTTAACGGGGGCAGCGATGGATTAAAAATAATGCAATATCAAAATGCAAGCTATTCAAAAATTGCGGAAGGATATGAAAATGGTGACAATCCATTTTTAATGCCCGCCAACACAAAAAACATTATCACTGGATGGTTTCAAGTTATACTGCAAGAATTTGGCAATGGCTTGCAAGCCTTCTTCCAAGTTCGGATAATAGCAGGACTACTTATTTTACCATTGGGATTGATTATTTTTTCGCTTTTGAAAAATAAAATGCAATCAAAAATGCATGTCTTTGCAATATGCATTCTTTTGACGCAACTTTTGTTTGCTACCGCATTGGCTTTGCAAAGCGGACATACTACTTCATTCCAACCTCTCTACGCCAATTTTTCAAATCCGTTCGGAACTATATTGTTGGCAACAGCAATCGTTTTTCTTTCTCATAAACACATGAAAATAGCGTTAGTTTGCACGACTGCAATTATTTGCATTGCATTGTTTTCAGTTAGCGCTATATACCTTGACATAGCCAACAGCAAAGAAAAAAACACCTACCCTGACATAGCTGGAATGATCCAAGAAAAATATCAAAAAGGTGATACTCTTGTGTGCAATACTGAGCTAGATGCCAAACTGATTTCCCTTTATTTAGACAACAACAATTATTTATACAAAATTGACAAAAAGCAAGGAAACAAGGTTGTACTTAAAAACACAGCGCAAGTATTTGAATACCTACTTCCACTTAAGAAATAAGATTGATTCTGCACTAGAATCATGATCAATAAAAAAGGGATGTTTTCACATCCCTTTTTTATTATTTAATCTCCCAAGTATTGTTCCCTCGGAGTAAAGAATCTAAATTACCAGATCCTTTTATTTCTATGCTCTTATTGAGTTGAGCAATTAATGCATCTTCGTAGTTGTCGCGATGCTCAACGTAGAATACGCCAAAAGGGCGAGGCAATGCACCTTCCTTTGCCGGGTCGTCAAAGAAACGCGTGAGGATACTTGCTTTTACTCTGTCGGTTTCGTCGTGAATCCAAAGGTCATTGGCAGAATTGTCTTTCAAATCAACAATTACCGGTTTGAAACCATCGAGCTTAATTCCTTTGTCGCTGTTGGCACCAAAGATCAACGGTTTTCCTTGTTCAATATACAACACGGTATCGCCCTTTGTTTCTTTCTCTGTAAACGTAAAGAAAGCGCCGTCGTTGAAGATATTGCAATTTTGGTAAATCTCTACCAGCGAGGTTCCATGGTGCTGCTCAGCGCGCAGCAAAAGCGCACGCATGTGCTTAGGATCACGATCCATTGAACGCGCGATGAATGTTGAATCGGCACCCAAAGCCAAAGCCAAAGGATTGAAAGGGTGATCCAATGATCCGATTGGCGACGATTTGGTCACTTTTCCCTGCTCTGAAGTAGGAGAATATTGTCCTTTGGTTAATCCGTAAATTTGATTGTTGAACAACAACACATTCATGTTGAAGTTTCGGCGCAGCATATGGATAAAGTGATTTCCACCTATCGACATTGAATCGCCATCACCCGTGATCACCCATACATTCAAGTCGGGATTGATAGAGCGCAAACCACTTGCAAAAGCGGGAGCTCTACCGTGGATACTGTGCATTCCATAAGTATTCATGTAATATGGAAAGCGCGAAGAACAACCGATACCAGAAATGAAAACTGTTTCATCTCTATCCAATTGCAATTCAGCAAATACACTTTGTACTTGTTTCAGGATAGAATAATCACCGCAACCCGGACACCATCTAACATCTTGATCAGTGGCGTAATCCTTAGCGGCCAATTTGCCTTCCGTACTTTTTACTATAGTTTCTTCGGTCATTGTATTTGCTTATTTAGCGTTCAACACTTCAGTAATCTTGTCTTTCAATTCATGTGTAAAAAATGGCAAACCTTGTACCTTGTTGTAAGGGATAGCAGGCACCAAAAATTTATCTCGAATGATTTTCACAAATTGACCATTATTCATTTCAGGCATCAATACTTTATCGAATTTCGACAAAAGAGTGCCCAAATTTTTTGGCAGCGGATTCATGTAACGAACATGCGCATGCGCCACTGATTTTCCTTCTTCGCGCAATTCCTTCACCGCTGTTTTTACAACACCGTAAGTAGATCCCCAACTCAAGACCAATAAGGTATCACCTTCATTGCCATTGTCGAGTTGTTGCTCCGGAATAAAATCGGCGATCTTATCTACTTTGGCTTGACGCAATTTCGTCATCAACTCATGGTTGTCCGGATCGTAAGAGATATTTCCGGTTAAATTTTCTTTTTCGATACCTCCGATGCGGTGCGCCAATCCTTTGGTTCCTGGAATGGCCCATGGACGCGCTAATTTTTCATTTCGTGAGTAAGGCAGAAAAGGAGCGTCTTCTTCTTTGCGCTCTGGCGCAAAGGTAGCTGTGATGCTTGGCAAATCTTCGCCCTTCAATACTTTCCATGGTTCAGAACCATTGGCGATATAACCATCTGACAAAAAGAAAACCGGAGTAACGTGTTCTATTGCAATGCGACAAGCTTCATAAGCTGCGTCGAAACAATCTGTAGGCGATTGCGCGGCAATGATAGGCACTGGCGCTTCGCCATTTCTACCGTACATCACTTGCAACAAATCCGACTGTTCTGTTTTTGTAGGCAAACCAGTTGATGGACCACCTCGTTGCACGTTGATGATCACCAAAGGCAATTCCAAAGAAACAGCCAAACCAATGGCTTCGCCTTTCAAAGCGATGCCAGGACCTGATGATGCTGTGATGCCCAATGCACCTCCGTACGATGCGCCCATTGCCGAACAAATGGCGGCAATTTCATCTTCGGCCTGATAAGTTTTAACGCCAAAGTTTTTGTGCTTCGACAAAGTGTGCAAAATATCAGACGCGGGGGTAATAGGATATGTTCCATAGAACAATTCCAATCCCGATTTTTTAGCAGCAGCAATCAAACCAATCGCGGCAGCCTCATTTCCGATGATGTTTCTGTATACTCCTTTTTCAATATCGGCTGGTTTCACTTCTACTTGCGTAGGAAAAGCTTCACAAGTTTCTCCGTAATTGTACCCAGCCTTCAACACCTGAATATTGGTGTCGATTAAATCTTGCTTTCCTTTGAATTTCGACTCAATAAAAGTGATGGTACTTTCCAAACTGCGGTCGTACATCCAATAAAGGAATCCCAATACAAACATGTTCTTTGAACGTTCTACGGACTTCGTTCCCATGCCAGAATCCTTCAATGTTTCGCGGGTAACCTTTGAAACATCTACTTCATGAATTTTATATCCTTCTAATTTTTTGTCGTCTTGAATGGTGTACTCCTCATCCATTTTGGCCAAGCGCAGGTTTCTTTTATCGAAGCCCGAAATATTGGCGATAATAACGCCTCCTTTTTTCAAGTTCTTTAAATTCACCTTCAATGCCGCGGCATTCATCACCACCAAAACATCACACTGGTCACCCGGCGTAAAAATTTCAACGCTTCCAAAGTTTATTTGAAAACCCGATACACCTGCCACAGTACCTATTGGGGCTCTGATTTCAGCAGGGAAGTTAGGAAAAGTACTAATGTCATTACCCATCAGCGCAGCAGTGTCCGTAAACTGTCCACCCGTCAACTGAATACCATCTCCGGAGTCTCCCGCAAACAGTATGGTTACAACCTCTTTGATCTCTTTAACAGCAGTCATCTTATTCTTTTAGTGGGGCAAAATTAGGCAATTAATTAACGCTGACTTAAAGAAAGTTTAGAAATTTCTATTATTTATTTTTAAAAACAAAAAAGCCCCACTCAAATAAATGAGTGGGGCTTCTATTATTGAATTGCATTGAGTCGACTATTTCGCTAAAACCAATTTTACATTTTGAACTTCAGAACCATTTACAATTCTCGCGATGTAAATAGCATCTGCCATTGAAGACCCGTCGAAAGTTACATTGTAAACCTGACCTTCTGTGGTGTTCGCATCAAAAGCAGTTTTAACAACAGCACCTTTCAAATCTAAAATCTCCACTACTGTTCTTTCATTGCCGTTGGCACTGAAAACCAATGTTGTAGCATTTGAGAATGGGTTAGGGAAAGCTGTTAACTCTGTTGAAGAAATCAATATATCCGCCATCTCCTGCTCATCAGCCTTTGCTACATTGTAACAAGCTAAGTTACTTCCACACTCACCCAATTTATCGCCGTGAGCCAAGTGAGCGGGCACAGCGTCAGCTGCTATACAAAACGTTTGCACTTTGTTGTTACTTGAATTATGACAAATCAACACTTTTTCACCTTGCCCTTTTAAAATGGCGTTGCCTCCTTTGTCACAACGAACATCAATTGAACAAATGGTTACTTTATCGCTTGCAACACATCCATTTGTGTCACTGACCGTTAAGACATAGGTAGTGCTTGTGATTGGACAAACTGTTGTAGTTGCCATATTTGCTCCATTGCTCCAAGAATACTGATAGGCCTGTATTCCACCATTCGCTGTACCTAACAAAGTAGCGCATGACTGCGGGGTGTATCCATAAAAAACAGTTTGAGGATTTCCTGCTTCTGCTGTCAATACCGAAGGTTCCGTTAATGTTACGCTTACTAAAATAGAAGTACCGTTAGCGTCTGTTACCGTTACTGTATAGGTTTCTGCACCCAATCCAACCGCAGTTGCAGAAGTCTGCGGTGGAATACTGTTCCATGAATAATTGTATGGAAGACATCCTCCTTCAACACTCACCGTAGCTTCGCCATCTCTTTTACCAAAGCACGAAACATTATTACCACCAATATATGTTTTCAGCATTACTGATCCCATTAAAGGATTTGGTTGAACCGTTACATTGAAAACACATGAACTCGAATTTCCATATGAATCTGTCGCTGTAAAAACATTAGTTGTTGTTCCCACTGGAAATTGCGATCCTGAAGGTAAGCCAGCGGTTTGTATCAATGCTATACCTCCTGTGATCTTGATATTGTCAAAGAAAACATCAAGATAATAATTTTGAATCGACGCATCGATCATCTGCAATCGCACGGCTTGTCCAGCATAAGCACTAATATCAAAACACATGTTGCTTAAAGAGCGAACCAAAGGACTGCTAGGAACTGTTTTAAACAATGTAGTAAGAATCGCATTAGTCGTTGGGTTGCGCAATTCAATAGCAATAAATTGTGCATTTGAGAAACTACCATAATGATTGTTGTAACCCAAATCCACACAAAGTGACAGGGACCCTAAAGGCAAAGTCACATCTTGATACATAGAGTGAAATGAAGAGCCTGATTGTAAAAAAACACCCATTTTTGTTCCATCAGTTGGCGCTGGTGTGTATGGCATACCGGGCGAAGAAACGTACTCATTTACATTATTGGCATAATCAAAAATATACTGACCTGCATAAATTGTTTGACCAACAGTTCCAATGGCAAATGTTCCAAAGGAAGAATTCGAACTGGACAAATGCCAACCATTGTAATTCCCCGTTTCAAAACTTCCATTTACAATTGGATCGATACTAACACTACCTGAGCAGTTGTCACTAACCACTGGCAATGCATAATTCACCAGCGCGCCACAATGCGCTGAATCTGTAAGTTGATAAATATTTGAAGGACAAATTATTTGTGGAGCAGCTTTGTCTTCAACAGTCACGATCGCCTGCGCTACCTCACTGTTTCCATTGATATCAGTCGCCTTTAAATGAACGGTATTTGCACCAATATTGGCACACGTGAACATTGATTTATCAAGCGTAAGACTTGCAATACCACAAGCATCGGAAGATCCATTATCAACGTCAACTACTGCAATTGTAGCCTGTCCATTGGCATCGAGCTGTACAACAATGTTTTTGGTCAATACCGTTGGCGCTGTTACATCATTAACATGTACAATAAAGGTACTTGTTGCGCTGTTTCCTTTATTATCAGTTGCCGTTACCACAACAGGGGTATTTCCAAGGTTAAAAATTGAGCCCGAAGGAATACTGTAAGTCACTGTTGGATTAGGATCGCACACATCATTCACAGTTGCTGCAAAATGCACAGCAATGGGAATACAGCTGCTCATGTACACATCGGCAATTGCAATCACAGGAGCCACATGATCATCAAACTGGGCATGAATAACAGTTGGATACAAAGTTGCACAAGCGTCTTGCAGAACAACTGTATTTCCACTGTTTAATGTTATCACAAGCGGCACGTTACACGCAGCAGGAGCAAAATCAAAATATGCCCAATCATTGTATTGGTTGGCACCACCCGGACAAGTTGATACGACAATCACTCCTGAACCTCCATCGGGCAAATTATTTACGGTGGTATTTACAACTCCACCTGAAGGATCCATACTTTGTGTCACCGTAGTAATGCCATAAGTTGTAGTAATACTCATCCCGTTTCCTACCAATCCATGCACATCTAAATCTCCATGCCAATGCTCTACGTAAACACGCACATAACCATTCGGCATCACGCAGTAAGCAACTTGATTTCCATGAGCAAAAACACCTGTTGTTGCTATGGTAAATAAAAACAAAATGATGGTTTTCATTAAGTTTTTACTCCATTTCACTTTTGTCTTTTGGGGATTTTCGACAAGAAGTCGTTTGCGCAAGACAAGACCTTGCAATTGTAATTTCTGTTCCATAAAAATTAGTTTAATTAAGTTTGCGGCGAAATTAACACGCTTCCAAGAAACCTTTTCCTAGAAGTAAAAACACATTCTCAAAACACATGTGTATTCTGAAATAATTCACATTGAACCCAAACCACCCGCAAGAACAAACCAACGCGTAAAAACAGAAATGATTGATTTTAATATCGCTTACTCCTTTACAAACATAGATGTCAGCTTTCGCCAATGAAGCCAAAGATTTCCATTCAAAAAAGCAATTTAGGTTCAGTCAAACCTACCGATAATTAAAAAAAAGAAAAGTGATGAAGCGCAAATCAGATCGTAATTTTGATCAAAAAAATATTGCGTTATGAAACGACAAATGATGGAACATTATATAAATACAACGGAGGGAAAAAACGGAACTAACTCTATGGGTAAAATGGCGCTAAAAGCAAAAAAAATGATATTCAAAGGAGCTCAAATCTAATTGATCTCCAATGCTTCGATTTTTAAGACTTCTGGAACATCTCTTCGAATATTTTCTTCAATTCCAGCTTTAAAAGTCATGCGGTTCATCGAACATTCTTTGCATGCCCCTAAAAACTCCAACTTCAATGCGAAGTCATCAGTCAACTCCACGATACGCACATCGCCACCATCGGCCTTCAAAAAAGGACGGATCTTCTCTAATGACTCTTCAACTCTTTTGAAAATTGCAGAATGGCTCATCAATGGTTTAGTTTTAATGTTTTTGTTGGCTCTTGATTGGCATTGCGCTCCGCCACAGCAGCTTCTACATTTTCTACCATTTGCATGAAAGCCTGTGCCTGCGGCGTGTCCAACTGCAATACAGCAGGACGACCTGCTTCTCCCGATTCGCAAATGCTTTGCACCAATGGAATTTGAGCAAGCAAAGGCAAGCCCAACTTTTCAGCCAACGCGACACCGCCTCCATTTCCAAAAATAAAGTACTTGTTGTTCGGCAGTTCAGCCGGTGTGAAATAAGCCATATTTTCAACAATGCCTAAAACGGGCACATTGATGGAATCCATTTTAAACATTGCTACTCCCTTGCGCACATCAGCCAATGCTATACCTTGCGGTGTTGTAACAATTACAGCACCAGTAACAGGCACTGTTTGCACCAATGACAAATGGATGTCACCTGTGCCTGGAGGAAGGTCGATCAACAAATAATCCAACTCGCCCCAATAGGCCTCAGTAAACATTTGACCCATAGCGCGCGAAGCCATTGGTCCGCGCCACGCTATAGCTTGATCGGCATTGGCAAAAAAACCAATCGACAACATTTTTACACCATAGCTTGTCACTGGTTTGATCCACGTTTTTCCATCTTTTTCAAAAGCCTCAGGTTTTTCCTCGAGGCAATCAAACATCAAAGGCATAGATGGTCCATAGATATCGGCATCTACCAAGCCAACTTTGTAGCCTTTTTGCGCCAAACCTACTGCTAAATTCGCGGTCACTGTAGACTTCCCTACTCCGCCTTTTCCTGACGAAACAGCAATAATATTTTTTACGTTCGGCAACACTTTTCGCAATTCCGCTGGGCGATCTGCCGGCAAAGGAATAACATCCACTTCAACAACAATGTCTTTCCCGATAAAACGCTGAATGGCAAACTCACAAGCCTCCTGCATTTTCTTTTTGTTGTGCATAGCAGGGTTGTGCACCTTTACTGAAAATGAAATTTTAACATCGCTAATATTGATGTTCGACACTAAATCCAAGTGCACAATATCCTTCTTTAAATCGGGCTCTTGAACCGTAGCCAATGCCTCTAATATTTTCTCCTTTGTGGTGCTCATGTGTCAATTTGAGATGCGAATTTAACAATTGCATCGCATTATTTAGAATAATTCTTCATAAACAATGGGTTAAAAAAAAGCGATTATTACCTTCACCTCATCAATTGCTCAAACATGAACCTAGCTCCTTATATCCCCTTCGTATTTGAATTAACCACCTTTGCCTGCTTGTTATTTTTACACAAAACCTTTGGCAATGCCCGTTCTGAATTAGTTAGAACACGATCGAACTATATTTTCATCGGACTAATATTATGGCTCACATTACAGATGATGCTCTCGCTCAGCCACTTTTACAGCAGTGACACCAAAGTATTTCCCCCCAAATTTGTGCTGTTGATTTTTCCGCCTTTGTTGCTCATCGCAACGCTGTTCATTACCAAAAGCGGAAGACGCTTCATCGATAGCCTGCCCTTGGCGCAACTCACCTTTGTGAATATAGTACGACTGCCAGTAGAGATAGTACTGTATTGGCTCTTTTTAAATAAAGCGGTTCCCGAATTGATGACTTTCAGCGGACGTAATTTCGACATATTAGTAGGCATATCGGCCCCCATCGTGGCGCTACTGATACTGCGCAACAAAATAAATAAAACAGGGCTTATCGCTTGGAACATCGCAGGACTTGCACTGCTATTGAATATTGTGATCCATGCAATATTGTCAGCGCCATTTCCTTTTCAGCGCCTTGCCTTTGAGCAACCCAATATTGCCGTATTGTATTTTCCTTTCAGTTGGCTTCCAGCGTTCATTGTGCCCGCAGCGCTATTTACGCATTTGGTAGCACTGCGGCAGCTTACAAGGCCAACTCAAGGGTAGGATCCCAAAACAATGCATCAAAATTCACCACTTGATCTGACTTCACTTTAACTCCTTCTTTTTCAAGTAAAACCTGCATTGCGTCTGGCGACGAAAAATGGTGTTTACCCGTGAGCAAACCATTGCGATTTACCACACGATGGGCAGGAACTATAGGTTTTTGGCCATGCGCCGCATTCATTGCGTAGCCCACGCTGCGCGATGCTTTTGGACTCGATAAATATTTAGCAATCGCACCATATGATGTTACCCTCCCTTTGGGAATCAAGCGAACAACTTGGTATACCTGAACAAAAAAATCGTTGTTTTGGATTTTCTCTTTTGAATGTTCTTTTTTTGTCCTTTTAATTCCCATTTACGATGTAGTCGTAATGAACTGACATTTCAGCTTGTTCAGAAATATTTGGAAATCTACTATAATCACCCGTCAAAAAAGCTTTTGCTTGCAGGTACAAACCGGCTTTAAATCGAGTATCCAAAGAATTATCAATCTCTACTGGATTAACCGCCACCGAACCTTTCTTTTGAATTTGCAAACCTTCCATAGGCTTGAAATACAAACGATGTTCTTTGGTCAAAACTTCCACTACCCATCTTCCCGGCGCATCCCAATTGGCACTATAAGAAAATAAAATTCCTTTGTCGCTAATGCCCGCCCCTTGAAAAACAGATTTGTCATGCCACGCCAATTTTCCCGCAGAAAAACATTTCATTTGAGCAGGCTTACCACCTAAAAAGAAAGCCAAATCAACGGGATGCGACGAATTAGCCAAAAACCAATTCTGCTTAACTATTGCAATATTGTTGGTTTTTTCAATAACATGACCCCATTCAGTAAATTCAAAATTAAAGGAAGTGATTCCACCATCTTGAGCAATTATCTTTTCTGCTTCCAATACCGACGAATAAAATCTTCTGTTGTAACCTAAAACAATGTTGGCCTTTGCTACTGCCCCGCTTTTAGCCAAATCCTGAAGTTCTCCTTTATTCAAGCCTCCCGGCTTCTCTAACAAAATATTTAGCAATCCTCTATTCATCAAGGACTTTGTTACCTCCGCCAATTTCTCAACACCTACAGCAATTATTGCCGCGTCGAAATTGTGTGCATTCTGTTGTTCAAAAAACAAATCGATACCTCCCACGAAAGGTTTCACTCCACTTTCCTTTTCAAACCAGTCGGCGTTTTGCTGACCACGACCTACTACAGTTGTTGTACATCCCAATGCCACTAATACAGACAGATGATCTAGTGCCATTTGTGTTGTCCCAATTAACAACACTTTTTTATTTAAGTTATCGGACATAAAGTAATTTTTTCTAAACTTGATTTTTGCATGTATTGCAGAAACTGCTCTAAAAACTGAACATGAATTTTCATCGCTTCAGCATACGGGGTTAGCTCACAAACACCAGATGAAAAAAGATTTTCCGCAATAATTCCAGTCATTTCACTTTGAAAACAAACTCTAAATCTATTACTTTTCCATACTTCGCTATCTCCATTTGATCTAACCCAGTATTCCCCTGTCATCTCATCAATCATGATTTGACGATCCTCAGTTTGAATCAAGTAATTAATCGCCATCGGGCCATTGTTGATGGAAAACAAACTAAATAAATTTCCCTTTTCATCCTTGCCGTGAATCGCCCCTTCGAACTCAACGTATCCAGCTCTCTTCGACGGATGCATGTTAACCAATTGCGCCGACAATTCTATATTTGAACTTCCCGCCAAGTAGGCGAAATAATCTAAATAATGAATGCCATTACACGCCAAACCCACTGAATTGGCAGAGATACTTAAGGTGAACCTTCCTGTAAGAATATTTTTTATACTTTTAAAAAGATCATTCATCCGCATTGGACAATTCACCCATGTCTTGATATTTTTGCGCTTTAACAACTCGGCAGTAATCTCGTATTGCTCCAGAGAGGGAAATAATATCTTTTCTAAAAGCAAATATTTCACTACACATTGATCCGTCAAACTTTGTAAAGCCTGAAGACGATAAATTGAGCCTGTAGCAATAATAGCAAAGTCAATATCACTAGCTCCAATTTCTGAAAAGGTCGAAACAAAATGTATTATCTTGCTTTCCGTTTGCACTTCATTGTAGCGCGATTGGGCCGTTTTTAATGAATCCACAGAAGGATCCACCACCCAAATCTCAGCATCAAAATTTGCCTTGGCTAATCCTTGTAAATGTCGACTTCCCAATTGGCCGGCTCCTATCACTGCAATTTGAAACATAAAAAATATTTATTGTAAAAGTAAAAAGATATATGCGAAACTAAGGAACAAACGAAATAAATTTAATTTTCTTGCCCTCGCTCAACCAGCGTTGCTCATAATAAGTGCGAATCATCAAATCTTTCGCCAACGCGGCATCACCCAATGTGGGAACCAATTCTTCGTAAATATTTGCCGAATCGACCTCCACTTTCAAATTGCCTTCAGCGACCACTTCCTTAGTGAATTCGTACAAAAAATCACTATCTGACTTCAAATTCACTTTGCCACCCGACTTCATGATGATGCGGTAGCGATCGAGAAAACGATTGCCCGTCAATCTTTTGCGCGCTCGGTTCTTTTGTGGCTGCGGGTCGGCAAAGGTAATCCATATTTCACTCACCTCTTGCGGACCAAACAAACAGGTAATAAAATCAATGCGGGTTCTAATAAAACCTACATTGCTCATCTTATTTTCTGTCGCATACTTCGCACCAGCCCACAAACGCGCACCCTTGATATCAATGCCAATAAAGTTTTTATTTGGATAATTTTTAGCCAAACCAATGGTATACTCTCCCTTTCCGCAGGCCAACTCCAACACGATTGGGTTTTCATTTTTAAAATAGTCTGAATTCCATTTGCCCTTTAGCGCAAAGGAGTCACTCATCGCCTCTTCCATTGTGGGTTTCGCTACATTGTCGAATGTTTCCACATCGGCAAAGCGCTTTAATTTTCTTTTCGCCATTCAATACAGTTCAAGGTTTAAAATTTAAGGTTCAAAGTTAGCATTTCGCAACACCAACCTTATTTTCGTAATTTGCGCTAAAATAGAAAAGACTTTTTGCTTCTGGACAAAAAAAAGAAAATACTGATCGCACCGCTCAATTGGGGACTCGGACACGCCACGCGCTGTGTTCCGATTATAGCTGCAAAGTTAACCGCCGGCCATGAAGTTATAATTGCTGCCGATGGAGGACCTTTGTCCTTGCTGCAACAAAAGTTCCCAACCTGCACATTCATAACATTAAAAGGAGTGAAAATTCAGTACTCCAAATGGATGATTGTTTCTATGGCCTTTCAAGTGCCGCGCTTTTTATTTTCTATTTACAGCGAACACCAAGCACTAAAAAAAATCATCTCTGAACACAAAATTGATCAAGTCATTTCTGACAACCGCTACGGTTTATGGAACAAAAAAATAGAGTCAATTTTCATCACCCACCAAATCAATATTCAGTCTCCAATTTTTGAAAAACTTTTGTTTCGAATCAACTGCCATTTCATCTCAAAATACAATGAATGTTGGGTGCCAGACTATGAAGGATCACCAAATTTATCGGGAGATTTGTCGCATCCCAAAAATGAATATTTCAAAAATAATTTTCCTAAAAACTTAAAATACATCGGTCCGCTATCACGGTTTACTGGACTTACAATAATAGCATCAGAAAACATTTACGAAGCCATTGGCATCGTCTCAGGCCCCGAACCTCAACGCAGTAAATTTTTAGAAAAACTCAAACACGATTTTTCAAAATTAAAAGGAAAAACCTTAATTATCGCTGGCAAACCAGATGTTGAAAATCAGGAGAAAATTGAAAACATTACGATCGTGAATCATCTGAACGATGCTGAATTTGTGAGGGCATTATTTGCAGCTCAAAAAATAATTTGCAGATCAGGCTATTCCACAATAATGGATTTACATGTTTTAGGCCTATCTGCTGAATTCATTGCCACGCCAGGGCAAACAGAGCAAGAGTATTTGGCCAAACAAATGGCTGAAAAATAAATTATTTCCGTTTCTTTTCTAAAGTGAAATGAAAAACACTTCCCGATTTCACTGAGCTGCGCACACCAATTTTTTGCTGATGCGCTTCCACAATGTGCTTCACAATAGCGAGCCCCAATCCTGAACCACCCAACTCTCTACTTCTGCTTTCGTCAACGCGGTAAAACCGCTCAAACAAACGAGGTAAATGTTTTTCTTCAATACCAATACCATTGTCTTCAATTTCCACCATAACAGCGTCTTCCATATCGGTAAATTGCACTTTCACCCAACCACCTTGAATGCCATATTTCAATGCATTGGAGATCAAATTCACAAGTACCTGACGTATTTTATCTTTGTCGGCGAATACAAATATTTCTTTCGATTTTTCTTTATCGAACTTCAAATCCATAGCCTTCTTTTTCGCTTGAATTTCCAAAGAATGAAAAACTTCCGAAACCAGTTCAACAATGCCAAAATTTCCTTTGTGCAAGGCGATTTCACCAGAGTCTAGTCGTGATATCTCATCAAGGTCTTCAATAATAGAAATCATTCGATCGGCATTGGTAGCAGCGCGTTTCAAATAATCCATATTGATATTTTCATCTTCCAAACCACCATCGAGTAAGGTTAAAATATAGCCCTGCATGTTGAACAAGGGTGTTTTAAGTTCGTGTGCTACGTTACCCAAAAACTCACGTCGAAATTGCTCTTGCTTCTTTAGAGTTGCTATTTCAGTTTTTTGCTTTTCCGACCAGTTGGCCACTTTACTGCCAGCAGACTTCACCGGATCATCGGCCCATGTATTTTGAATATCAATGTCAAGCAATTCTTGAGATTTGTGAGAGACAATGTTTTTGTAAATTCCTTTAATTTTTTCAAGTATGAATTTTTTAAAAAGGGCATAGGTTACCAGGTACACTATAACAGACAAAACCACACCAACTGATAATTTCAGCAATGCGTCTCCCGCAGGTAAAACTGCAAAAACCAAAAGTAAATACAGCGCCAAAACAAAGGCTGACAAAGTAAATACTAATGTTTTTGGATTTGAAAAATTCATTCAGTTTCTTGGTATTTATAACCCACTCCTTTTACGGTGACAATATAGTCTTCCCCTAATTTTTCGCGCAATTTACGAATATGCACATCAATGGTTCTATCGCCCACCACCACTTCTTTCCCCCACACCTTGTCTAAAATCTCATTGCGCAAAAAAACTTTTCCTGGTTCTGACAACAAAAGTTTCAATAATTCAAACTCTTTTCGTGGAAATACAATTTCTTCTTTATCCTTTATCGCCACATAGCGTGTATTGTCAATTTTAATGCGGGTTTCAACAATACCCACCTCAACGCCGCCTTTACCTTTGCGGCGCAGCAGAGCTTTAATGCGTGAAATCAACACACGCGGACGTACAGGCTTTGAAATATAATCATCGGCACCCGCTTCCAAGCCCGAGATCTCTGAATAATCTTCATTTCGCGCGGTTAAAAAAGCAATGACGGCATTTTTCAATTCGGGCTTTTCTTTCAACTGATAACAGGTTTCAATACCATCCATTTCAGGCATCATCACGTCTAGTAAAATCAAATCGGGAATTTCCTTCAACGCAATTTGAATGGCTATTTTTCCATTGTCCGCTTGAAATACATCAAAACCCTCCTTCTTTAAATTATAAGAGAGAAACTCCAAAATATCTCTATCATCGTCCACTATCAATATCTTCTCATTTAAATTTTGCATATCCATGGATTCAAAAATACATTTTTAAATAATACTCTCTCTAAATTAAGTACACTTCCAAGGCCGATCAAGCAATTACATAAGGTTAACCATTGCTTAACCTTATGTTAACTTTGTTACGAGAATGTTAAAATAGATTTGCCAAAGTTAAATCTATGTAATATGAATGTAAAAAAACCTGTTAAGTGCTGCTTTCGGAATTCTGATCTCCGCTTCGGCCATTGCTCAAACTGATTCTACTGCAAAAGCAGCAGAAAAAAAACCTGAAGAGAAAAAATCTCATTGGTTCGATAAAATTGATTTTGGCGGATATACTCAAATCCGGTATAGCCGCTTATTGGAAACCAACAAAAACCTGAAGATGGAACAGGGAGATAAATCGGTAGGCGATGGCGGAAGTCTCTTAATTCGTCGTGCACGTTGGAAATTCAGCGGACAAGTTCATGAAAGAGTATATTTCTATATACAGGCCGATTTAGCCAATAGCGTAACTACGAGCAGTGGTAGTGTTGGCGGATTTTTTCAGTTGCGCGATGCTTACTTTGATTTGGGTCTCGACAAAAAAAACCAATTGTGGTTAAGAAGTGGTTTGCAAAAAATTCCTTTCGGGTTCGATAATATGCAATCGAGTCAGAACCGTGTAGCTTTCGACCGTTCTGATGCTATTAACAGTGCCCTTTGGAATGAACGCGATCTGGGAACTATTCTTTACTATGCTCCTGAAAAAATCAGAAAGCGATACAAATCCTTGGTGAAAGATGGTTTGAAAGGTTCGGGCGATTATGGTGTTTTTGCATTTGGTCTTTATACGGGACAAACCATGAACAGAGCAGATTTGAATCCTTTCTTTCATTATGTAGCAAGAGCGGCTTATCCCTTTGAATTCAAAAACAAACAAATATTTGAAGCGGGTATCCAGGCATACTCAGGCATCTATACTTTAGAAAGCGTAAACACTACAAAAACTTCTGCAAGAGAATTCATTGATCAGCGTGCAGGTCTTACAGCCGTATTGTATCCTCAACCTTTTGGAATCCAGGCTGAATACACCATAGGTAACGGTCCGTGCTATGATCCTGCTACCAATAAAATCACTGTTCAGCCCTTACAAGGAGGCTATGTACAGGCAACTTATAAAAAAGATATCGCCAAACAAATCATTATCCCTTATGTGCGCTACCAATATTATCAAGGTGGTAAAAAACATGAATTGGATGCACGTAAATATATGGTGCATGAAACAGAGTTCGGCGTGGAATGGCAGCCTTACAAAAACTTTGAATTAACGGTTGCCTACAACATGTCGGATAGAATTTTTGAAGATTCTAAAAAACCAATCAACCAACAAGTGGGAAATCTTCTGAGAATCCAATTACAGGTGAACTATTAAAAGTTAACTATTACTTAACATTGGGCAAAGACGGAAGGTGCTTATACTTTCTATCTTCGCTTTCATAAACCTAAAAAAATGAAAAAAATATTCATATCAGCTTTAGCATTAACAACTTTGTTCGCTTGTGGTGGCGGGGCTTCAACAGAAACGGCAGCAAGCACTGACTCCACTGCAGTAATTGCAGGAACAATCAAAATTGACGGATCGAGCACCGTATTGCCAATTACACAATTGGTTGCCGAAGACTTTAAAGAACAAAACAATAAAGTAGACTTCTCTGTAGCTGCAGGCGGAACAGGCAGCGGATTCAAAAAATTCATCAGAAAAGAAATTGATATTTGCGATGCATCACGTACCATCAAAGAATCTGAAGCGCACGAATGCGATAGTTTGGGTATCAAATACCAAGCATTGGAAATCGGAAAAGACGGTTTGTCTATCGTTGTAAATCCGCAAAACACATGGTTAACCAGCATTACTGTTGCCGAATTGAAAATGATTTGGGTTCCTGATGCTCAAGACAAAATCATGAAATGGAACCAAATTAGAAAAGAATGGCCTAACGAAAAAATCAACTTGCACGGAGCTGGTCACGAATCAGGTACATTTGAATATTTCACTGAAGCCATCAACGGCAAAAAAGGTGCATGTCGTACCGACTACAACGCAAGTGAAAACGACAATCAACTGGTACAAGGTGTTGCCGGCGACAAATTCGCTTTGGGTTTCTTTGGCCTAGGTTACTACGAAACAAACAAAGACAAGTTGAAATTGGTTGCGGTTGACAATGGCGCAGGAGCGGTTGTGCCAAGCGAAGCAACAGTTATGAATGGAACTTACGCTCCATTGTCTCGTCCTTTGTTTATCTACGTTTCTGCTGAAGCAGCTAAAAAAGCAGAAGTTGCTGCTTTTGCCAAATACTATTTAACACAAGCACCAACTTTAGTAAAAGAAGCACACTACATTCCTCTTCCTGCCGATCAGTACACTGCAGAATTAGCGAAATTGGATGCTTTTTTGAAAGGCTTGAAATAAAAAAACATAGAATAATCCTATCTTAGGGACCTGCTACCGGTGGTAGCAGGTTTTCCTATTAAATAGGCTAAGTAAAAGAAGAGGATGAAAAGAGTATTGATGATATGCGCCATAATTACAGTACTGACCACAGTCGGCATTGTTTGGGTGCTCTTTTCTGAAAGCTACACTTTTTTTCAGCACGTTTCCATTATTGATTTTCTTACCGATACAGAATGGAGTCCGCTCAGTACCAACAAGCATTTTGGCATTATGCCTTTGTTGTCAGGAACGCTTCTTATCACCGTAATATCAATGTGCATAGCGGCGCCAATGGGCATTACCATTGCCATGTACCTCAGTGAATACGCTCCTAAAAAATTCAGATACTACATCAAACCCATTCTTGAAATTCTTGCTGCTGTGCCAACTGTGGTATACGGTTTTTTTGCATTGACCGTGGTCACCCCATTTTTACAAAATTACATTCCCAACTTAGCCGGATTCAATGCTTTGAGCGCCGGCTTGGTCATGGGCATCATGATCATTCCAATGATTTCATCATTAAGCGAAGATGCATTGTATGCTGTTCCCAAGTCCTTGCGCGAGGGCGCTTACGGCATGGGATCAACGCGTTTACAAACTACTTTTCGAGTAATACTACCTGCCGCTTCGTCGGGAATTATTGTTTCATTAATCCTCGCCTTTGCACGTGCGGTGGGCGAAACAATGATTGTCACAGTAGCTGCCGGTAATATGGCCAACCTCACTGCTGACCCGCGTGAAACAGTAGCCACCATTACTGCTTTCATTGTAAACATGAGCAGCGGCGATGTGCAACAAGATTCCATTGAATACCAAACCATATTTGCTGCCGGCGTTACCTTATTTGTGTTCACCTTCATTCTCAACAGTGTTAGTTTCTATATCAAAAAACGTTTTCAAGAGAAATATGACTAACGCCGACAAAAATAGAATCAAAGACAAGATGTTCGAGTACTTCGGTATTGCCTGCACCCTCTTTGCTATCGCAATGTTGGTGGTTTTTCTGGGCGATATTTTGATGACAGGTATCAAAAAAATTGACTTTAATTTCTTGACCAGTTATCCTTCCAGTCGACCAAAAAGAGCAGGCATTTATCCGGCGTGGACAGGCACCTTGTGGATTCTATCGCTCACTGCCATCATCGCCATTCCCATAGGTATCGCTGCCGGCATATACTTTGAAGAATACGCCAAAAAAAGTAAAATGGCGAGTTTTCTCGAAATCAACTTGGCCAACTTGGCCGGTGTTCCTTCTATCATCTACGGATTGTTAGGTCTGCAAATTTTTGTGCGCACACTTAACTTCGGCACCAGCATCTTGGCCGGCGCCTGCACCCTTGCTTTGCTCATTTTACCCATTATCATTGTATCAACACGCGAAGCGCTAAAGGCAGTGCCCGACAGTATTCGTCAAGCTTCCTACGGAATGGGCGCCAACACATGGCAAACCATTTGGCATCAAGTGCTACCTGCCTCTACAGGAGGCATTATTACGGGCATTATTTTAGCCATTTCGAGAGCGATTGGTGAAACCGCACCACTGATCGTGATTGGCGCTGCCGCTTACATTACCAAAATTCCAGATTCACCGATGAGCGACTTCACCGTATTGCCAATGCAAATTTATTCATGGATCGGAATGCCCGACAAAGATTTTGCAGAAAGCGCAGCCGGCGGCATCATTGTACTACTATTCATTACCTTTTTACTCAATGGAATTGCTGTTTTCTTGCGCAACAGATGGCAGAAAAAAGTGAAGTGGTAAAATATTTTCTATGGAAAAACTGAGCATTAAAGACAAAAAACTAGAGGCCATCAATCTCAATGTTTACTACGGCGAGAAAAAAGTTCTCAAAGATGTAAACATTGCCATTAAAGCCAACACAGTAACGGCTTTTATCGGTCCGTCAGGTTGTGGTAAATCAACGTTTTTGCGCACCTTCAACCGCATGAATGATTACGTAGAGGGTTTTCGAAAAGAGGGCGACATCATCATCGACGGCAAGGACATTTACCAAAAAATGGTGCGTGTAGAAGACTTGCGTAAGAAAGTAGGGATGGTTTTTCAAAAACCAAATCCTTTTCCAAAAAGCATCTTTGAAAACGTAGCCTACGGTTTAAAAATTCAGGGAATTAACAACAAACAGCTGATTGAGGATACGGTTGAAAAATCGTTGAAACAGTCGGCATTGTGGGAAGAAGTAAAAGACGATTTAAAAAAATCAGCACTTTCTTTGTCGGGTGGTCAACAACAACGTTTGTGCATCGCACGGGCATTGGCACTTGAACCCAGCATACTGCTGATGGACGAGCCGGCGTCTGCACTTGACCCAATTTCCACCTCAAAAATCGAAGACTTGATTTGGGAGTTGAAAGAAAAATACACCATTGTGATTGTAACGCACAACATGCAACAAGCAGGGAGAATCAGTGACAACACTGCTTTTTTCTATATGGGTGACTTGGTAGAATACGATGAAACAAAAAAGATTTTCACCAATCCCGAAAAAGAAAGAACACAAAACTACATCACAGGCCGTTTTGGGTAAACCAAGCCAGTCATGAACTTTGAACATTTAACTTTGAACTAAAAATATATGTCCCACTTAGCCGCCGAACTACAACACCTTAAAGACGAAGTTTTTCAAATGCTTCAGCTGGTACATTCTCAAATTGAAAAAAGCAAACAAGCCATTGCTGCTAGCGATCGCGATTTAGCAAGTCAAGTCATTGCTGCCGATAAACGCGTGAATGCTTGTGAACTTACCATTGACCGCGACTGCGAAAATATTTTAGCGCTTTACAACCCTGTAGCTATTGACCTTCGATTTGTATTGGCCTGTATCAAAATGAACCACGGCTTAGAGCGTATTGGCGACAATGCCGAAGGTTTGGCCATGTACGTAAACCACGCCCCTGGTCCGTTTCCGCAAAACATCATCGACTCTTTCAACCTTATGCCGGCCTTTGACCGTGTACTGGAAATGTTTTCATTGG